>Ga0315289_10000879_pt1 | contig 46366 bp, 37 predicted proteins | sample YL17G11_40_MG_FD_203452 | JGI IMG/M metagenome (GOLD analysis project Ga0315289, IMG submission 203452) | Sediment microbial communities from Yellowstone Lake, YNP, Wyoming, USA - YL17G11_40 | ecosystem: Environmental > Aquatic > Freshwater > Lake > Sediment | place: USA: Wyoming | collected... | reverse complement strand
ACTTGGACCCGCCGCCCCTGAATTTCACGACCCTGCGGCGTAACCTCGTCCAGGGCAAGTACATCGGTGGCATCTTCTACTATCAGATCATGAATGGCATCACCGGCACGGCCATGCCCTATTTCAAGCGGGTCCTCGAATCGGAGAAGATTTGGGACCTCTCCAACTACGTGGCCGTGAGCTTCGTCGGCTACACGGACGCCGGGATTGAGCCCAGGGGGATCGAAGCGTCCTATGAGAACCGGTGGGAGAATCCCTACCAGACGCCTCAACAGTTGGGGGAAGAGCCGGTCAAACAACCCGGACCGACCGGTCCGAATCCATAATGCTGCTGGTATGATGCGATGTTCAAGCTCTACGTTCTCCAAGATCGTCAATTAATTCTGACCGTCGGCACGGGCCTCGTGCTGGTCCTCTCGTTCTTTCTGTCGTATCTGCCCATGAAGCGGCCCCGGAACCCGGAACGATTCCAGTCGGACGAGACGCCCGGACCGTTCACCTGGAGAGAGGTCTGGAGCTACATGCCCTTGATCCTGATCCTGGTGTACGTTTGGAGCTTCGTGTACAGCATCATCGATATCACGTGGAAATCGATGCATCCGCCGAACTACTGATGATCACGCACCAATACGAAGAGTACAAGCCGGTCCGGCAGATTTGGTCGTGGCCGGCGATCATCCTTCTGGCCATCCTCACGGGCACCTGGGGGATGGTGACGCACATGGCCATCCCCGACGTGGTACGCCATTGGGATTTCGACGTCCTGCCGGACACGCCGGGAATCTCTCCCTATTCCGTTCTGCCGCCGCCCGAGGTTTCGCCGGTGCCGCCGCAGATCGACCTGCCCGAGGAAGGCATCCGGATCAGGCAACCGCCGGCATCCGCGATCTCGAATCTCGAATCTCAGATTCCCGGTCTTCCACCGTCGGGGGATGAATGAGGAGGATTCGCATAGGTGCTTATCTCGCCAGCGCCACGTCGGCCCTGTACTTGATGCGACTGGCTCTGTGGCCGGTCTCCGGCATGCCGGGCGCGACGCGGCGCCTGGGGCCGGTGAAGATCGTTGTCCCGCTCATCATCATTCTGGCCGTTGCGGGATACGTGCTGTACTTGATGTTCTCCGGTCCCCGGATGCGCGTCGAGCCGAAGATTCTACCCTACCAAGCCCTGATGCCGGCGGTGCCGGAGGGCGTTCTGCCCGTGGCTTGGACGCCGAAGCCCAGTCTTGAATCCATGCGCAATCCTGTGGCCGATACACAGGCAACGCGCCGGATCGGCCAGGCGTATTACCGCGACTATTGCGCCTTCTGCCACGGGCAAGCCGGCCGCGGCGATGGGCCGGTCGGCCGCAGCTATGTGCCGGTGCCGACGGATCTGACCACCCCGGCGATCGGGGGCCTTTCCGCTGGGGCTCTTTACCAGGGCATGTTGACGGGGATCGGCCACACGCCCGTGTTGGACTACGTCGTCGATCCAAATGCACCCTGGTATATCATCCACTACATGCGATCCCTTCGGGGGGATTGACGACTGCAATCATCAATCGTCAATTCAAGAGGAGGCTATGCCATGGGTAAGACAACCAGTGATTATCTCGTGCAAAGACTCTACGATTAGGGCATCCGCCGGGTCTTTGGCTATCCGGGCGACGGCACCAACGGCAGCGTTCTTGATGTCGCTGGCTCTGCCCGGCCGTGCATCGCAAACGTAGGAGACGACGACATGAAGTCGTACCAGCGTGTCATTGTGACGGCGCTTGTGACCGTTATCGTCGTGCTCGCGGTGGAGTTCTGCATTGCTCTGGCGGTCATGTGGTGGGGAGTGGTCTACGTTGGCGCGGACCGTCCGCATCCACAGCCGGTTCGATGGTATCTCAACAGCGTCATGGAGTACTCGGTCAAGAGGCATGCCCAGGGGCTCCAGGCACCGCCCCAGGCCCAGGTTTCCCTTCCCGAAGGGGCCTCGCATTACAGCCACATGTGCGTGTTCTGCCATGGCGCGCCGGCCGTGGAGCGTTCTCCCACCGGCCAGGGGCTCAGTCCGCATCCCCCGCTCTTGGTCCGAACGGCCAACGACTGGACGGTGGAGCAAGTCTACTGGATCGCCGCCCACGGCGTCGGCGACACGGGTATGCCGGCGTTTGGCGCCACGCACGAGGAACAGGAACTCTGGGCCATTGCCTACTTCGTGAAGCAACTGCCGCAACTGACGCCCGAGGAATACCGGAGACTCGGCGCCGAGGGCACGCCGCAAGGCCGGCAGCCTTGACGCTACGGAACCAGGGAGAGACCTATGCCACGCAAAGCCGTCGGACACCAGCGGTGGGCGATGGCCGAGGGATACCCACGGGAATGAATTACGCGTCCTTGATCGAGTCGGATGTCCCGATCGTCGTTCAGCACACGCGCCTGGACTCCCGGCAGGCCGAGAACGCTCTCATCAGCACCATGGCGTTCGGGTCGGATTGAGTTCGGCAGACCCATTTCCGACGGCGGTTCGAATGATCAACTTGATGAATCTCTGTAGGGCCTCGTTTCTGCCGCTGATCGAGCGGGACTTGCAGCAGGTCCGGGCCATGTTGCGGGACCTCGCGAACGAGCTGGATGAATCCATTCGGCCGTTGGTCCGGTACAGTGCTCTGGATAGCGGCAAACTGCTGCGGCCGATCCTTCTGTTGTTGTCGGGAGGGGCGTTCGGCACAATCGGGCCGGATCACCTCCATGTCGCGACGATCCTGGAGATTATCCACAATGCCACACTCCTGCACGATGATGTCCTGGATGGAGGGGCCGTTCGCCGCGGGGCGCCGACGGTGAACCGGCGCTGGGGCAATCGAGTGGCCGTGCAACTCGGCGATGTTCTCCTGGGCAAAGTGTTCGAGCGGAACGCCGGTCTCGAGCCGGGCATCCGGGCGGCGCTCGGTCGGATGATCCGCCAGACGTGCGATGGCGAGATCTGCCAGACCGTGCGCGCCGGCCGCTTCACGCTGACCGAGCGGGAGTACCTCGCCCTCGTGGGCCGCAAGACGGCGGCCCTGTTCCGGGGGGCGTGCTATCTCGGGGCACGGCTGGCAAAGGCTTCCGCCGGCGAATGCGGCCTGGCGGCCCGCTTCGGGTACAACGTGGGAACGGCCTACCAGATCATGGACGATTTGCTGGACATCGTCGGCGACGGCAAAACGCTGCGCAAGACGCTGGGAACGGACCTGCGCAACGCCAAGCTGACACTCCCGCTGATTCACGCGCTGCGCCTCCTGGCCGAGCCCCGCAAGACCTCTCTGCTGCTGGCACTCCAGAGGCGTTCCGTGACCCGGTCCGAGCTGCTCGACGTACTGGCCGCCAGCGGCAGCACCGATTACGTGCTGGCCCGGATCGCCAGGTATGCGAACCGAGCGGCGGAGGCGCTGGAGAGTGTCCGGCCGACGCCGATGAAAGCCGCTCTGCTGGAAATGCCGAGAATGATCGTGCGCGAGGCGGTGGAGCAATCGGCCCACGGCCCGGGGCTTTCGCTGTCTTCGCGCCAGGTCCGTGCGGCCTGGGGATAAGTGCCGCCGAAGTGCCATTCGGCCTTCGTTCTGACGGTCCGTGAATACCTGTCCAAATGCCGCGAATTCAAGTGCAGTGCCCATCATCTTGACGACGAAAACGCTGATCATTCGTTGGATCAGAAAGCACCAATCACCAATTCAGAAGGAGCTGTACTATGAGTCGAAAGGTAGGAAGCACTCGGCCCCTGAAGGGCATTGCGTTGTCGGTACTGCTGCTCGCGCTCGTGGCGGGTCTGTCGGCTCCGGCGTTCTCCCAGACGGCGATCTCTCCGCCCCAGGTCGCACGGGAATTGTCGGAAGCCTTTGCGGCCACGGCCAAGGCCACTATGCCGGCCGTGGTGTCCATCAAGATCGAAAAGATCGTGACCGCCCGGCCGGGATTCGGCGATTCCAACGATCTGGGCGGTCCGGAGGATTTCCTCCGGAGATTCTTCGGGGCACCGCCCCAGGGGCGCTCTCCGCAGAGGTTCTTGGAGCGGGGGCAGGGCTCGGGGTTCATCATCAGCCGGGACGGCTACATTCTCACGAACAATCACGTGGTCGGCAATGTGGACCGGATGATGGTGACCCTCCAGGACGGCCGCACGTTCACGAATGCCAAGGTCATCGGCACCGACCCGGCGACGGAGGTCGCCCTCATCAAGATCGAGGGCGAAAATTTCCCCGTCCTGCCCTTGGGGGATTCCGAGCGGCTGGAGGTCGGCGACATGGTGATGGCCATCGGTAATCCGTTTGGCCTCAGCGGCACCGTCACGGTCGGCGTCATCAGCGCGGTGGGACGCACCGGCATCGGCATCGCCGCCTACGAGAGCTTTATCCAGACCGATGCCGCCATCAACCCGGGCAATTCCGGCGGCCCCCTGGTCGATCTGAACGGCCGGGCCATCGGCATCAATACGGCCATCGTCAGCGAGAGCGGCGGCTACATGGGCATCGGGTTCGCCATTCCGGCCAACATGGCCCGCACCGTCGCGGACCAACTGCGCAAGACCGGAAAAGTCGTACGCGGCTACATGGGCTTCTATGCGGAGGATGTGACGCCGGAGATCGCGCAGTCTTTGGGTCTGCCCCGCGCGCAGGGGGCGATCATTGCCCAGGTGGAGAGGGGCTCTCCGGCGGCGGAGTCGGGATTGCAGCCGCGTGACGTCGTCCTGGAGATGAACGGCAATCCGATCGCATCCTACGACGCCTTCCGCAATGCCATCGCCGCCCTGCGGCCCGGCACCGCGGTCCAGCTTCTCGTCTGGCGCGACGGCAAGACCTTCGAGCAGACGGTCACTCTCGGCGAACGTCCCACCGAACCGGGACAAGCCAAGCAACCACAGCAGCAGCCCCCATCGCCACAGACTCCTCAAGAGGCCCGACAAAGCCTGGGCGTTGAGGTCCAGAACTTGACCCGGAATCTCGCCCAGCGGTTTGGATATCAGGCGGGAGAAGGCGTCATCGTCACGGCGGTGACTCCCGAAGGCCCCGCCGGCAACGCCGGAATCCGGCCGGGCGATCTGATCGTCAGCGTCAACCGTCAGCCGGTGCCGTCTGTGGAGCGGCTGGCCGCGGCGATCCGTGCGGCACGCAAGAACGGCCAGGCTCTCCTGCTCATCCGGCGCGGTGAGGCCTCCCGGTTTGTCGTCGTACGCTTCGGCAGCCAAGAATGATGGACGCTCCGCTCTGGCCTCTGGTCGTCTATGCGATAGCCGTTGTGGTTCTGGTCGCGACCGTGATCGGCGTCTCCTACGTGCTGGGCCAGCGCCACCGCGAGCGGACCACGACCCGGCCCTATGAGTCGGGCAGCCCTCTGACCGGTTCCGCCCGTCTCCGTATCTCGATCAGCTTCTATCTCGTAGCGATGTTCTTCGTCGTCTTCGATGTGGAATCGATCTACATCTTTGCGTGGGCGATTGCCTGGCGCGAGCTGGGGTGGACCGGCTATATCGAAGTGCTGATTTTCATCGGGATTCTGCTGGCCGCCTTGGTGTATCTCTGGCGGCTCGGCGCCCTGGATTGGGGAACGACCGCGCGCCGGAAGAAAGGGAATCGATGACAGAGGACAGAGGACGGAAGGCGGAGGACGGAAGACAGGAGAAAGAGGACGGAACACGGCAGACAACGGACAGCGGACAGAGCACCGGACCCATCCGTCCTCCGTCCTCCGTTCTCCGTCGTCCGTCTTCCGAAACCGGTTCTCTCGATGAGGCCATCGGGCGCAGTGTGATCTTCGGCCGCTTGCAGGACCTGGTGGCCTGGGCGCGCAAGAACTCGGTCTGGCCCTTCAACTTCGGGCTGTCCTGCTGCTATGTCGAAATGGCGACGAGCCTGACGAGCAAGTATGACATCGCACGTTTCGGCTCCGAGGTGATCCGCGCCACACCCCGCGAAGCGGACTTGATGGTCGTCGCCGGCACAGTGTTCATCAAGATGGCGCCCGCGATCCGGCGCCTGTACGAGCAAATGATGGAGCCGCGCTGGGTCATGTCCATGGGCTCGTGCGCCAACTCGGGCGGCATGTACGACATCTACAGCGTCGTCCAGGGCGTGGACAAGTTCCTGGGCGTGGACATCTATGTGCCGGGTTGCCCGCCGCGGCCCGAGGCCTTCATGGAAGGGCTGCTGTTGCTGCAAAAGGCGATTGGGACCGAGAAGCGGCCATTGAGCTGGGTGGTCGGGCCGCAGGGGGTCTTTCGGCCTTCTCGGCCGAGTCTGAGAGATCTCAAGCGGCCCGAGCGCCGGAAGGAAACGTACCTGCGCCCGCCGGACAGCGTCTGAGCCATGAGCGATCAGCCCAGCATCATTGAGGAACTGCAAGGCCGGTTCGGGCCTGAGACCATCCTCGCGCAGACAACGCGGGACGCGGTGCCGACGGTCTGGATTGCCACGGACCGGGTCGGAGAGGTCTTGCGTCACCTGAAGCGCGAGATCTCCCGGCCCTATCGGATGCTGTACGACCTGACCGCCATCGACGAGCGCGAGCGCCGCCATCGCCCCGGTCAGCCTGACAGTGACTTCACGGTCGTCTATCAGCTTCTGTCATTCGATCGGAACGAATACCTTCGGATCAAAGTGGCTCTCCGGGGCCAGTCCCCGTCGATTCGCACTATCACGGATCTCTGGCCGTCGGCCGACTGGTACGAGTGCGAGCTTTGGGACATGTTCGGCATTTCCGTGGAGGGGCATCCGCATCTGAGGCGCATCCTCATGCCTCCGTGGTGGAAAGGGCATCCTCTGCGGAAAGACCATCCCGCCCGCGCTACGGAGATGCCGCCGTTCGCGATGACGGAGGATCAATACATCGACTATGAGAAACAATTGGAATTCCACCCCCAGGATTGGGGGCTGGCGGAGCACGTCGATAACGCCGACTTGATGTTTCTCAACTTCGGGCCTCAGCATCCCAGCACCCACGGCATCCTGCGGCTGATCGTCCAACTGGACGGCGAGCAGATCGTGCACGTGGTTCCAGACATCGGCTACCATCATCGCGGCGCGGAGAAGATGGGCGAGCGGCAGTCGTGGCACACGTATATCCCATTCACGGATCGCGTCGATTACCTCGGCGGTGTCGTCAACAATCTCGCGTACCTGTTGCCGGTGGAAAGATTGGCGGGAATCGAGGTGCCGGATCGGGCCAAAGTGATCCGGGTCATGCTGTGCGAGCTGTACCGCATCTACTCTCATCTGGTCTTCTACGGGACCTTTGCCCAGGATCTGGGCGCCCTGTCGCCGGTGTTCTATATGTTCACGGACCGCGAGCGTCTGCTCGAGATCGTGGAGGCGGTCTGCGGCGCGCGGATGCACCCGAACTGGTTCCGGATCGGGGGCGTCGCCCAGGATTTGCCCCAGGGCTGGGAGGGCCTGGTGAAGGATTTTCTCCAGTACATGCCGGCGCGTCTGCGGGAATACGACGGCATGGTGATGAAGAACCGTCTTTTCCAGGCGCGGACTAGAGGCATCGGCGTCTGTACGCTTGAAGAAGCTATCGAGTGGGGCGTGACCGGTCCGAACCTCCGCGCCTGCGGCCTGGAGTGGGACTTTCGAAAGAAGATGCCCTATTCCGGGTACGACCAGTTCGAGTTCGATATCCCGACGGGTCAGCAGGGGGATTGCTTCGACCGGGCGGCCGTCCGCGTCGAGGAGATGCGCCAGAGTCTGCGCATCATCCGGCAATGCGTGGATCACATGCCGGCGGGACCCTACAAATCGCCTCATCCGCTGACCACGCCGCCCTTGAAAGGAAGGACGATGTACGACATCGAGACGCTGATCGACCATTTCCTCAACGTGAGCTGGGGACCGCCGATTCCCGCCGGCGAGGCGTTTTTCGGGATCGAGGCCACCAAGGGCAACAACGGCTACTACCTGATCAGCGACGGCGATACCATGTCCTATCGCACCCGCATTCGCACGCCCTCGTTTCCCCACATCCAGACGGTGCCCCTGCTGGCGCGGGGACTGATGGTGTCCGATCTCATCGCCATCCTCGGCAGTCTGGATTTCGTCATGGGGGACGTGGACCGGTGAGGATAGGAAATGGAATAGTGGAATGCTGACCGACGAAGAGAAAAGGGAAATCGACGAGGAACTGGCCAAGTACCGCACGAAACGTGCCGCCGGCCCGGAAGCCCTCAAGATTGTCCAGAAGTACCGCGGCTGGATCTCGGACGAGAGCCTGCGGGACGTGGCACGGTACCTGGAGCTCAGCGACGAGGAACTGGAGTCGGTCGCGACGTCTTACACGTTCATCTTCCGCAAGCCGGTGGGCCGGCACCTCATCATCCTGTGCGACAGCGTCACGTGCTGGATCGTTGGCTATGAGGGAATTCGTGAGCATATCCAGCATCGGCTGGGCATCCAGATGGGGCAGACCACCACGGACGGGCGTTTCACGCTGTTGCCCGCCGCCTGCCTGGGAGCTTGCGACCGGGCGCCGGTGATGATGGTCGATGAGCAGCTCTACGTCGAGTTGAGTCCCACGAAGGTGGACGACATCCTCGATGCCTATCGGTAGTCGCATGGAAAAGCCCTTGACCCAGAACATCCGGCCCGATCGGGAACCGCTGGACATCCGGGAGTATGAACGGGCGGGCGGTTACCAGGCGTTGCGCCGGGCCCTGCAAATGCCGTCACTGCAGATTCAGCAGATGGTCACGGACGCGAACCTCCGAGGGCGGGGCGGCGCCGGTTTTCCCGCGGGGAAGAAGTGGAGCGCCGTACCGATGGGAGACAAGGCGCGACGGCCCAAGTTCTTTGCGGTCAACGCGGACGAGATGGAACCTGGCACTTTCAAAGACCGCCTGCTCATGGAGGGGGACCCCAATCTCGTCGTGGAAAGCGCCATCATCGCCTCGTATGCCATCGAAGCGGACGTATCGTACATCTTTCTTCGCTGGGCCTACAAATTGGCGGCACAGAGGCTGACGAAGGCCATCGCCCAGGCTTATGAGAGGGGGTATCTCGGCCGGAATATCCTCGGCTCCCCCTACAGCCTGGAGATGTACCTGCACACGAGCGCGGGCCGGTACATGTGCGGCGAGGAGAACGGTCTGCTGAACGCGCTCGAAGGCAAGCGGCCCATCCCGCGCACCCGGCCGCCCCACGCGGTCACGGTGGGCATTTGGGGAAAACCGACGGCGGTCGATAACGTCGAGACCGTGGCGAATGTCCCCTATATCGTCAGCCATGGTGTGGAGGCGTACAAGGCCCTGAGCCACACCGAGGAAGGGGGCACGAAGCTCTATGGCATCAGCGGGAGAGTCAATCGCACCGGGATTTGGGAACTGCCGATGGGGACCACGCTGGGTGAGATCTTCCACGAGTACGGCGGCGGGATGCGCGACGGGTACCAATTCCGCGGGCTGCTGCCCGGCGGGGCCTCGACGAGCTTCCTGCTGGAGAAGCACTTCGACGCCAAGATGGATTTCGGCTCCATGGACAAGACCGGCAGCCGGCTGGGCACCGGCACCATCATTGTGCTCGACGATCGGACCTGTCCGGTGGGCATGCTTGTCAACCTGGAGCGGTTCTTCGCGCGCGAGTCCTGCGGCTGGTGCACCCCGTGCCGGGAGGGCCTGCCGTGGCTGCGGAATACGCTGGAAGCGATCGAGCGCGGCGAGGGTGTCCCGGACGACCTGGAGATTCTGCAGGAGCATACCTGGCTGCTCCAACTGGGCCATACCTTCTGCGCCCTGGCTCCCGGTGCGGTAATGCCTCTCGATGGCGCCCTCAAGTACTTCCGAGAGGACTTCGAAAATCACATCCGGCAGCATCGGTGCCCCTATCGGCATTGACTGTCTCCTGTTTATGAATCTAAAATCTCAGACTTCAAATCGTAAATAGAAGATCATTCCTATGCCCACGATCTACGTGGAAGGCAAGCCCTACGAGGTGTCCCAGGGTCTGAACCTGCTGCACGCATGTCTTTCCCTGGGGTTCGATATTCCCTATTTCTGCTGGCACCCGGCGATGCACTCCGTCGGGGCGTGCCGTCAATGCGCGGTCAAATTGTTCAAAGATGAGAACGATACCAAGGGCAAGATCGTCATGAGCTGCATGACCCTGGCCCGGGATGGAACACGCATCTCGATCGACGACCCGGATGCCGTGCGGTTTCGCAAAGCGGCGCTCGAGTGGCTCATGCTCAATCATCCCCACGATTGTCCCGTGTGCGATGAAGGGGGGGAATGTCACCTGCAGGACATGACCCAGATGTGCGGTCACGTCTATCGCCGCAACCGGTTCAAAAAGCGCACCTATCGCAATCAGTACCTCGGTCCGTTTCTCACGCACGAGATGAACCGCTGCATCCAGTGCTATCGCTGCGTCCGGTTCTATCGCGGCTACGCCGGCGGCCGCGACTTTCACGTGCTGGGCTGGCACGACTCGGTCTATTTCGGACGCCACGAGGACGGGGTCCTGCAGAGCAAGTTCAGCGGCAATCTCGTGGAGATCTGCCCGACAGGGGTCTTCGACGACAAGACCCTGGCACGGCACTACGTGCGTAAGTGGGACCTCCAGACAGCCCCTTCCATCTGCGTGCATTGTGCGCTCGGCTGCAACACGATCCCCGGCGCGCGCTACGGCATGCTGCGCCGCATCCGGAATCGCTATAACGGCGATGTCAACAGCTATTGGCTCTGCGACCGCGGCCGATACGGGTATGAATTCGTGAACAGTCTGCAACGAATCCGACGGCCGCTCCTGCGCGATGGGGAAGGGCGACTGACGCCGGTGGCGAAGGAGTCGGCCCTGACGCAGATCGGCGACCTGATTCGGGAGAGCGGTCGAGTCCTCGGGATTGGCTCGGCGCGGGCTTCCCTGGAAGCCAATTTCGCCCTGCGCTGCCTCGTGGGACCCGAAAACTTCCACCTGGGAACCTGCGACGCCGAAGCGCAGCGGGTCTCGTCCACGCTCGAAGTCCTGCGGCATGGTCCCGTCCGCTCCGCTTCGCTCCACGAGGCGGCCTCGGCGGATGCCGTCTTCGTGCTGGGAGAAGACGTGCCCAACGTGGCGCCGGTGCTGGAGCTGGCCCTGCGGCAATCCACCCTCCGCAAACCCAGTGACATCATCCAGGATCTGCACATCGAGCCGTGGAATGATGCCGCCATTCGACAGGCGATCCAAACGGAAAAAGGGCCGTTGTTCATCGCCACGACCCACAGCACGGATTTGGATGCCTCGGCCACGCAGGTGTATCACGCCGCACCCCAGGACCTCGCCCGTTTGGGCCTGGCGGTGGCGAACCTGCTGGATACGAACGCACCTTCCGTCCCCGGCCTTTCCGCACAAACTGCTTCCCTCGCGCGGCAGATCGCCGCCCAGTTGGCGGACTCCCGACGCCCCCTGGTGGTGGCCGGAGTCCATTGCGGGACCGGCTCGATCCTTCAGGCGGCCGCCAACGTTGCCTACGCCTTGCAGCGAATGAATGAAAACGCACGCCTCTGTTTTGCCGTGCCCTGGTGCAACAGCATGGGATTGGGGCTGATGGGCGGCACGAGCATCGAGTCCGCGCTGGAGGCTCTCAGCGCCAGAGGATCGAGCACCCTCATCGTTCTGGAGAACGACCTGTATCGCCATCTGGATGTTGCGGCGGCGAACAGTCTGCTGCACGCCGCCAATCACGTGGTTGTCCTCGACTATCTCCATAATAAGACGACCGACAAGGCAGATTTCCTTCTGCCGGCCGGGACGTTTGCCGAATCCACGGGGACGTTCGTGAACAATGAGGGCCGGGCCCAGCGGTTCTTCACGGTCTTGGCGCCGGCCGGCGAGGTACAGGAGAGTTGGCGCTGGATCGGTGACCTCCTCGTGGCGGCGGGCCAACGCTCGTCCTCGCCCTGGCGGACCCTGGATGATATTGTGGGAGACCTCGCGCGGACGATGCCGGTTTTCGAGCCTGTCGCCCGGGCCGCACCGCCGGCGGGCTTTCGGATGGCGGGACAGCGCATCCCGCGCCAGTCGCACCGCTACAGCGGCCGCACGGCAATGCACGCGGCCGCGGACGTCCACGAGCCACCGCCTCCGGATGATCCGGATTCGCCCCTGGCCTTCTCGATGGAAGGCTATCCGAATCAGCCGCCTTCGTCCCTGATTCCCCGCTTCTGGGCCCCGCAATGGAACTCGGTCCAATCGGTGAATAAATTCCAGGAGGAGGTGGCAGGTCCTTTGCGTGGCGGAAATCCGGGAAAACGCCTGATCGCGCCCCAGACCGGCGGCAAGGTCGAGTACTTTACCGAGGTCCCGGAGGCGTTCGAACGCCGTGAGGGCTATCTGCTCGTAGTTCCCGGCTATCATGTCTTCGGCTCGGAAGAACTGAGCATGTTGTCTTCGGGCGTGGCCGAGCTGGCGCCCATGCCTTACATCGCTGTCAATCCGGAGGATGCCGGGAAACTCATCGTCCGGGAGAATGGATTGGTGGACGTTGCCCTTTCCACCACGTCCCACTACCTGCCCGTCCGAATCGCGCCGGCGGTTCCCCCGGGCTTGGCGGTAGTCCCAATGGGGCTGCCCGGACTCCAATGGAACGGCCGGCCCGTCTGGAAGAGGCTCCTGCGGACGTAGGATGGCTTTACCGTGCCTGGTGTCGGGATATCTTTGCTGATCGTCTTTGTCGTTCTCGGCGGCATCTTTGCCGTCGCGTCGGGGCTGATCTGGCTGGAACGCCGTCTCCTGGCTCTGTGGCAGGACCGCTACGGTCCCAACCGGGTGGGGCCGTTCGGGCTGTTGCAGGTCCTGGCGGATGTCATCAAGATCTTCATGAAAGAGGATTGGATTCCGCCGTTTGCGGATAAGCCGGTCTTTGTCATCGCTCCGGCTATCACTGTCATAACGACGCTGATGTCCTTCTCGGTGATTGTCTTCGCCCCGGGGATCACGGTGGTCGATCTGGGGATCGGCGTGCTCCTGTTTCTCGCGATGTCCTCGCTGGGTGTTTACAGCCTGGCGTTGGCGGGATGGTCGTCGGATAACAAATATTCCCTGCTGGGTGGCCTGCGGGCCGCGGCCCAGATGCTCAGCTATGAGCTGTTCGTCGGGCTGTCATTGATGGGCGTGGTCATGCTGGCCGGCTCGTTTCGAATCGCGGATATCGTGGAGGCTCAACGGGGCCTGTGGTTCTGCGGCCCCCAGTTTGTGGGGTTCGTGATCTTCTTCATCGCAGGGTTGGCGGAAACGCACCGGCTGCCCCTGGATCTTCCGGAAGCGGACAACGAACTGGTGGCCGGCTATCACAGCGAGTACTCCGGGATGAAGTTCGGCCTCTTCTTCCTGGGAGAGTACATCGGAATCACCCTGATCTCCGCCATGATCGTGACGTTCTTCTTCGGCGGCTGGCTGGGGCCGGTTTTGCCGGGCATCCTGTGGTTCTTCCTCAAGACCTTCTTCTTCATCTGCGTGTTCATCGCCCTGCGCGCGGCCCTGCCCCGGCCCCGGTACGACCAGCTCATGTCCGTCAGTTGGAAATGGATCCTCCCGCTGGCGTTGCTGAACCTGCTGGTGACGGGGGCCATTCTGGTATCTCGTACCACGTAAAGAGGAGAACACATGCTCAGTTTGATCCGAACGGTGTGGCTGGTCCTGTTGCACATGTTCCACCGGCGTGTCACGATCCAGTACCCCGAGCACAAGGCGCCCTTGCCACCGCGCTGGCGGGGACGGATCATTCTGTCCCGCGACCCGGACGGCGGGGAGCGGTGTGTCGCGTGCTATCTCTGTGCCGTCGCGTGCCCGGTCCACTGCATCGCGCTGCAGGCGACCCAGGATGAGCACGGCCGGCGATATCCGGAATGGTTTCGGATCAACTTCTCCCGCTGCATTTTCTGTGGTTTTTGCGAGGAGGCGTGCCCCACCTACGCGATTCAACTGACGCCCGACGTCGAGATGTCCGAATACACCCGCCAGAACCTGGTCTACGAAAAGGAAGACCTGCTGATCAGCGGGCAGGGCAAGTACCACGGTTACAACTTCTACCGGGTGGCCGGCTTGGCCATCGGCGGAAAGGACAAAGGCCAGGGGGACGAAGACCGCCCACCGGTGGATCTGCGCACCTTATTGCCGTGAGCGGTGTTCGCGCAGGATGGGCTTTAGCCCATGCGGATTGTCTCGAAGGGCAGCATGGGCTAAAGCCCATCCTACAACCATCAACTGGGAACATGACCGTTATCTTCTACATTTCGGCTGCTGTTGCCGTGGTGGCGACTTTTCTGACCATCACCCGGGTCAACGTGGTGCACGCGCTGCTGTACTTCATCTGCTCGCTGCTGGCCACCGGGGTGATGTTCTTCGTCCTGGGGGCGACCTTCGTGGCGGCCCTGGTCGTCATCATCAACGCGGGCGCGATCATGGTGCTGTTCGTGTTTGTCATCATGATGCTGAACGTCGGGCCTCAGTCGGCGGAGCGGGAGAAAGCCCGGCTTCGACCGCATGTCTGGATCGGCCCCGGGCTGTTGAGCCTGCTGCTGCTCATCGAGTTGATCTACTGCCTCGCGCGTTCTGACACGGGCACCACGAGCGGAGTGATGGTGGGGCCACGGCAGGTGGGCGCCGCCTTGTTCGGTCCCTACCTGCTGGCGGTGGAGCTGGCGTCCATGCTTCTGCTGGCGGGCCTGCTGGGAGCATACCATCTTGGCCGGGGAGTCATGACGTTCATGGAAAGGAAGCCTTGATGGCGACCATACCGGTCGAGGCAGGATTCATCGTCGCCGGCCTGTTGTTTCTGATGGGTCTGGCAGGGGTCCTGGTCCGGCGTAATGTCATCTACATTCTGCTCGCCATCGAGATCATGCTCAACGCCGCCGGCCTGGCCTTTGTCGTGGCCGGCGCCTGTTGGCAACAGCCGGACGGCCAGGTGATGTACTTCTTCGTGCTGACGATGGCCGCGGCCGAGGTCGCGGTGGGCTTGAGCCTGGTGCTCCAGATGTACCACAAGTTCAACACGCTGGATGCCAATCTGATCAACAGGATGCGGGGCTAAGATGTTGAATCTTCTGTGGTTAGTGCCGGCGTTGCCTCTGGCGGGCTTTGCGGTCCTGGCCGTCACCGCCGGTCAACTGCGGCGCCAAGCGGTCTCGACGATTGCCGTCGGCTCCGTAAGTCTGTCGGCGCTCATCGCCATTCTGATAGCGATAGCCTATGCCGCCGCACCCGCCGGTACCGTGTATTCCCAGACGCTCTGGCAATGGATTCAGGTAGGCGACTTCGCGCCCTCCGTAGCTCTGCACCTCGATGCTCTCTCCGTGACGATGATGGTCGTGGTCGCGTTCGTCAGCGCCCTGATCCATGTCTATTCGACGGGCTTCATGGCCGAGGACGCGGGGTACAGCCGGTTCTTTGCCTACATGAATCTTTTCGTCGGCTCGATGCTGATCCTGGTCCTGGCCGACAACCTGCTGCTGCTGTACCTGGGCTGGGAGGGCGTGGGCCTGTGCAGCTATCTGCTGATCGGCTTCTGGTACCGGGAGCCGGACAACGTCCGGGCCGCTCTGAAAGCCTTCTTCGTGACCCGCATCGGAGACACGGCTTTCGCCATCGGCATATTTCTGCTGTTCACGTCGCTGGGCACTCTCAACATTCCCGCCGTTCTCAACGAGATCGCTGCCTATCCTCCCGGATCGGTCCTACCCACTGCGGCGGCGGCCTTGCTGCTGGCGGGAGCCATCGCCAAATCCGCCCAGCTTCCCCTGCAGACGTGGTTGCCCGATGCCATGGCCGGTCCCACGCCTGTCAGCGCCCTGATTCACGCGGCCACCATGGTGACCGCCGGCGTCTATCTCATTGCGCGGATGCACACGCTCTTTGTGATGGCACCTGCCGTTCTGCTGGCGGTGGCGATCATCGGGGCCGTCACGCAACTGGTGGCCTCCTTCAGCGCTTTGACCCAGTACGACATCAAGCGCATCCTGGCCTATTCCACGATCAGCCAGATCGGCTATATGTTTCTGGCTCTCGGGGTCGGGGCTTGGGCGGCGGCCATCTACCACTTCGGCACGCACGCGTTTTTCAAGGCCGCCTTGTTCCTTGGAGCGGGAGTGGTCATAAAGATGCTCGACGAAGAGCACGACATCTTCAAGATGGGGGGGCTGCGCCATCGACATCCCCTCACGTTCTGGGCCTTCCTTTTCGTGGCGTTGACCCTCGCGGCAGTTCCGCCGTTGACGCTCACCTTCAACAGCAAGGACCTCATTCTGAACCAGGCCCTTTTATCCGAAGGCGGACTTGGACTCTGGATCCTCGGCTTGGCCGGGACCTTTCTGACGGCGGCGTACACGTTCCGCATGATGTTTGTGGTTTTCTTTGGTCCCGAGCGGACGAAGCCGGAGAAGATGCCCTTGCGGTCGATGGTGGCGCCGTTCGTCATTCTGGCGTTCCTGGGGGCCATCGCGGGCGTGCCGGAATTGGTGAATTCCATCTCCGGAGCCCACGGCTCCTGTTCCTTCCTGCATTCCGCCCTGCCCGGACCGGTGCGCGACTTTCAGTCTGCGGGCAGCCCGTGGGTGCTCCAGCTTGTCTACGTGGTCACGGCCCTCGCCGGGATCGGTGTCGCGTATCTTCTTTACGAGCGTGCGCCGCAATACGCCCGCTCGATTGTTTCTACCGGTGTCGGATCGCTGCTACATCGGTGGTGGTTCGCGGATTGGGGGCTCGACTGGCTGTATCAGAAGCTGTTCGTCGGACCCTACATGGTGCTGGCGCGGATCAATCGCAGCGATTTCGTAGATCTGTTCTATCGGGGACTGGCACTGGTCTCACGCGTGATCAGCGGGCTGTTGTCCTCGACCGTCAATGGCAACGTGCGGTGGTACGTCGCCGCGGTGGCCGGCGGTGCGGTGATCGTGGTAGGACTCGTGGTGGTTCTATGATTCTGGCATGGCTGCTCATCATCACGGCTGGCGCGGGGATTCTTGCCTGGATTGTCGGCTGGTGGAGCGAAAGGGCTTGCCGCTGGGTGGCTTTGATCTCTCTGTGCCTCGACCTGGCGCTATTGATCTTCGTCTGGGTATCCTACGGAGCGAGCGGAGGTGTGTTGACGGAGCCGCCGTGGCTGATGCAAATCGATTACCCATGGATCCGCCCGCTTGGCATCCGCTTTCACCTGGGGATGGACGGGCTGAGTCTGCTGCTCCTGACGTTGACGGCATTTCTGGGGATCGCGGCGGTGGGTGCCTCCTGGACCGAGATACGGGAACAGGTGCCTGCGTTCCATCTGACGCTGCTGTGGACCTTGGCGGGCACGATGGGGGTCTTCATGGCCCTCGATCTGTTCCTGTTCTACTTCTTCTGGGAACTGATGTTGGTGCCGATGTATTTTCTCATCGGCATCTGGGGCCACGAGGGCCGCGTGCGGGCGGCATACAAATTCTTCCTCTTCACGCAGGGCGGCGGCCTGTTGCTGTTTGCGGCCATCCTGGGCTTGTACTTCCTGCACGGCCGAAGCACGGGGGTCTACAGTTTCGAGTACCGCGACCTGCTGCAAGGCGTGGCGCCGTCGTCCCTGGCCTTTTGGCTCATGATGGGGTTCTTCGTCGGCTTTGCGGTCAAGCTGCCGGTAGTCGGTTTGCACACGTGGTTGCCGGACGCTCACACGGAGGCTCCGACCGCTGGAAGCGTGGTGCTCGCGGGCCTGATGCTCAAGACCGGGGCCTACGGCCTTCTGCGGTTTGCCCTGCCGCTGTTCCCGAGCCAGAGCGCGGAACTGGCCAAGGCGGCGATGATCCTGGGGACCATAGGAGTCCTGTACGGGGCGTTCCTGGCGTTCGCACAGGTGGATGCAAAGCGGCTTGTGGCCTACACCAGCGTCAGCCATTTGGGGTTTGCCCTCCTGGGCATCTACGCGGGCAACCGTCTGGCTTTGCAGGGCGCGATCGTGGTCCTGTTGGCGCACGGGTTGAGCACGGGTGGCCTCTTCATCGTTGTCGGCGCCTTGCAGGAGCGGTTTCACACACGTCGGATGGATGAGCTCAGTGGGCTCTGGTCCTCCCTGCCTCGCATGGGCGGTGTCGCAATGTTCCTCGCCGTGGCCTCCCTGGGCCTGCCTGGATTGGCCAACTTCGTTGGTGAGTTCCTCGTGCTCACGGGCACGTTCGCGGTGAGTCCCACTCTGGCAGCGATTGCCGCGGTCGGTTTCGTTCTGTCCTCCATTTACTCGCTCTGGTTGATCCACCGTTTGTTCCAGGGTCCCGAGCGACGGACGGAGGAAGCGGCGGACTTGGGCGGACGCGAAATGGCGATCTTTGGCGTCATCATTGCGGCGATTGTCTGGCTGGGACTGTACCCGCAGCCGGTGCTGAGAACGTCCAAGCCCACCGTGGACTCTCTCGTGAGCTCGGCCACGTATGCGGTGCAGCCATCCGAAGAGTCTGGCGAGCGGGGACGCTCGCCCTACGAAGAGGAAACTGCGACGCGGGAGGGGAAGTATGACGGGCGCTGATGTGCTTCATCTTCTGCCCCTCATCATCCTGGCCGGCGGGACCGTTGTGGGGATGCTCGGCATCGCGGTCTATCGCAGTCATGTCCTGACCCTCGTCATCACGCTCGGTACGCTGATTCTCTCCTTCGTGGCGCTTCGCTTCCCGGTGCTCGCGCCGGATGAGTACATCACGCCGCTGATCCGATTCGATGGCTATGCCATCTTCTTCCTCGGGCTGCTCTTTCTGACGGCGATTGCCGTCGCGGTGATGTCGTATGGCTACATGAGGGGGCGGACGGTCGTTCGCGAGGAGCTTTACGTCCTGCTGCTGATCGCCATGCTCGGCTGCTCGGTTCTCGTCTCGAGCACGCATTTCGCCTCCTTCTTCCTGGGGCTGGAAGTGCTGAGCGTCTCGTTGTACGCCCTGACGGCCTATCTGCGCTCCCAGCCGACCGACATCGAAGCGGGTCTCAAGTACCTCATTCCGGCGGCCACGTCGAGCAGCTTCCTCTTGTTTGGCATGGCGATGGTCTACGCGCACACCGGGACGATGGAGTTGTCCGACCTGGCGCACTTTGCCGGCGGCGCCTGGGAGAGGAGCAGCCTGCTCGCCCTGGCCGGAATGGGAATGATTCTGATCGGCCTCGGGTTCAAATTGGCCCTGGTGCCGTTCCATTTCTGGGCGGCCGATGTCTACGAAGGGGCGCCCGCGCCGGTAACGGCCCTGATCGCCACGGCGTCCAAGGGCGCGGTGTTTGCTTTGCTGTTCCGTTATTTCGGCGCCATGGGCATGCAGATTCGTGACCCATTCTTTGTCGTTTTCACGGTGGTCGCGATCGGCTCAATGTTCCTGGGGAATTACCTGGCCCTGTTCCAGAGCAACCTCAAGCGTCTGCTCGCTTATTCCTCGATTGCCCACATGGGCTATCTGCTGGTGGCCTTTCTGGCGGGCGGCCCGCTGGCCGTCACGGCGGTGACATTCTACCTCCTCGCCTACTTCATCACGACGCTGGGCGCTTTCGGCGTCATCACGGCCCTGTCGAACAAAGACACCGACTTCAGTCGCATTGCCGGCTATCGCGGGCTGGTCTTTCGCCATCCGCTGCTCGGCGTGGTACTGGCGGTGATGATGTTCTCGCTGGCCGGGATTCCTCTGACCGCGGGCTTCCTCGCCAAATTCTACGTGCTGTTCGCGGGGGTGCGGTCGGCCTTGTGGCTGCTGGTTCTCGTGCTCATCGCCAACAGCGTGGTCGGGCTCTTCTATTATCTGCGCGTCATTATCACGATTTACCAGCCGATCCAACCGACTCAGGAGGAGTCCCGGACCGGTCACCGGTATTCACCCGCCCCATCTGCTTCCATCCTCGGCGGAATTCTTCTGGTCGTGCTGACGGTATGCTTGATCTGGATCGGTGTCTATCCGGGCCCGGTGATCCACTGGATCGACACGCTTCTCAGTTTGTAGTCGCGGTTTATACAAGGATGATCCCATGGAAACGAATATATCGCTCGAACCGAAGACGAGAAGAAACAAGAAGGCCCAGGATTACCTGGACACCTTGTGCATCAATACGATCCGCACCCTCGCGATGGATGCGGTTCAGAAGGCCGACTCCGGACATCCGGGCACCCCGATGGCCCTGGCCCCGGCAGCTTACGTGCTCTGGACGAAGTTCCTGCGGTACAATCCCCAGAACCCGCAGTGGTTCAATCGGGACCGCTTCATCCTGTCCGCGGGCCATGCCTCCATGCTGCAATATGCGATGCTCTTTCTGACGGGCTACGATCTCTCTCTCGACGACCTGAAGAGCTTCCGCCAGTGGGGCAGCAAGACGCCGGGACATCCGGAGTACACGCGCACGCCGGGCGTGGATACGACGACCGGCCCCCTGGGCCAGGGATTCATGAACGCGGTCGGCATGGCGATCGCGGAGGCGCACCTGGCCGCGGTGTTCAACCGGCCGGGGTACGACATCGTGGACCACTATACCTATGCGATTTGCAGTGACGGCGACCTGATGGAAGGCGCTTCGCATGAGGCCGCTTCCATAGCGGGACATCTGAAACTGGGCAAGATCATCTTCATCTATGATGACAACCACATCAGCATCGAAGGCAAGACGGAGATCGCCTTCTCCGACGACGTGGCCCGGCGGTTCGAGGGCTACCATTGGCACGTCCAGAACCTGGGCGAGAAGGCCAACGATCTCGTCGCCATCACGAGGGCCTTGCGCAAAGCACAGCAGGAGAAAGACCGGCCCTCCCTGATTATCGTTCGCAGTCACATCGGCTACGGGGCCCCCCACATGCAGGATACGAAGGAGGCGCACGGACAGGCCCTGGGCGAGGACGAAGTCAAGTTGACCAAGCGAGCCTACGAATGGCCCGAGGACGAGCACTTCTACGTCCCGCAAGAGGTGTTGGACCACATGCGCCAGGCGAAGGACCGTGGCCGGGAGCTTGAGGCGGCTTGGAATCAAATGTTTGCCGACTACAGGCAGCAGAACGAAGGCCCGGCCCGGTTGTTCGAAGCATCCTTCCATGGAGACCTGCCTGACGATTGGGCCAGCGACATCCCGGAATTCAAAGTGGACAAAAGTCCGATGGCCACGCGCGATGCCGGCAGCAAGGTGCTCAATGCCATCGCTCGCAAGGTCCCCTGGCTGATGGGCGGCAGCGGGGACCTCGCGCCGTCGACCAAGACCCTTATTGAAGATTCGGACTATCTGGAGGCGGGGCAATACGAGAATCGCAACATTGCCTGGGGTGTGCGCGAGCATGCGATGTGTGGGTGTTCTTCGGGCATGGCCCTACACGGTGGGATTCGTCCCTACGCCTCGACCTTCTTTATTTTCACCGATTATGCCCGGCCCGCGATTCGCCTGGCGTCGATGATGGAACTACCGGTGATCTACATCATGACCCACGACTCCATCGGCTTGGGCGAGGACGGCCCGACACACCAGCCTGTCGAGCACTTGGCTTCGTTTCGGGCCATGCCGCACATGTGCGTGATTCGGCCGGCCGACGCCAATGAGACCGCCTGGGCCTGGCGGGCCGCCATGATGCGCAACAGGGGACCGACGATGCTCCTTCTGACGCGCCAGAAAGTGCCCATCTTCGACCGCACCGGCCTTGGTTCGGCCGAGGGTCTGCTCAAGGGCGCGTACATCCTGTCCCGGGAGCAGGCCGACAGACCCGATGTGATCCTCATCGCCAGCGGCTCCGAGGTCCAGTTCATCCTGCAAGCCCAGCCGGAGCTTGAGAAGCAGGGCATTCACGCCCGTGTCGTCAGCATGCCTTCGTGGGAGCTGTTCGATCAGCAGGACCAGAGCTACCGCAATGAGGTCCTGCCTCCCGAGGTGACGGCGCGCCTGGCTGTCGAAGCGGGTGCGGCGCTGGGATGGTGCAAATACGTCACCGACCACGGCGGCACGATCACGATCAACGAATTCGGCGCCAGCGCCCCGGCCAAGGAACTCTTCAAGCACTACGGCTTCACCGTAGAGAACATCGTCGATCACGCCCGAGCGCTGGTGCGGAGGTAAGCAGATGGAGCGTCCCCTCGACATTTCCGTCCTGTTTCTCGACATTGGCGGCCTGATTCTGACGAACGGCTGGGACCGCGCCATGCGCCGGCGGGCCGCGGAGACCTTCGCCCTGGAATTCGACGAGATGAACGAGCGGCACAACCTCACGTTCGACACCTACGAGCGGGGTCTGCTGAGCCTGGATGAATACCTCCAGCGGGTCGTCTTTCACCAGGCCAGGTCCTTCACGCCCGAGCAGTTCAAGTCTTTCATGTTCCAGCAATCGCAGCCTCTGAGTGACAACCTGAGACTGTTTCGAGAGATCGCCGACGCGTATGGTCTTCGCGTCGCGGCGGTCAGCAACGAGGGGCGGGAGCTGGCCGTTCACCGCATCCGCAAATTTCACCTTGTGGATTTCATGGATTTCTTTATCATCTCTTCGTTTGTCCGCTTCCGAAAACCGGATGAGGACATCTTTCGGCTGGCCCTGGACATCGCCCAGGTCCGGCCGGAGCAGGCGATCTACATTGATGACAGGCTGTTGTTTGTGGAAGTGGCCCAAGGGATGGGGATTCACAGCATCCACCACGAGGATCTGGAGAAAACGTGCAGGTCGTTGGAGGACCTCGGCTTGACTCTGCCCGAATCCTGCGTGCTGCGATGACCCATGCCCTGACCGTTGACCGGCTTCAGTTCGCTACCACCATCACCTTTCACTACCTGTTCGCGCAGTTGACGATGGGACTGGCGTTCCTGATTGTCCTGTTCGGCTTCCTCGGTTACCGACACCGCGAGGAAAGCTACACGCGGGCGGCGCACTTCTGGACGGCGATCTTCGCTGTTACGTTCGCCTTTGGCGTCGCCACCGGCGTGCCGATGGAGTTTCAATTTGGCACGAATTGGGCAAGCTTCTCCCAGTTTGCCGGCGGCGTAATTGGGCAGACCCTGGCCCTGGAAGGGGTCTTTGCCTTCTTCCTGGAATCATCCTTCCTGGGCATCATGCTGGCGGGGGAAAAGCGCGTCGGCGCGAGGCTCTTCCGGGCGTCCGCGCTGATCGTCTTTTTCGCGGCGTGGCTTTCGGCGTATTTCATCCTGGCGACCAATGCCTGGATGCAGTATCCGGTCGGCTACCGCGTCGCGGCCGATGGGACCGTCCAGCTCGACAGCTTCTTTCGCCTGCTGACCAATCCCTGGCTGCTCTGGCAATACACGCACAACCAGTGCGCGGCGCTGGCCACCGGCTCGTTCGTGGTTGCCGGGACGGGCGCCTACTACGTACTGGCACGCAAGCATCTGGACCAGGGCCGGCTCTTCCTCCGCGTCGGGTTGATCGTCGCGGCCACCGCCAGTTTCCTACTGTTATTCCCCACGGGGGATCGTGAATCCCTTCAGGTATGGAGACACCAGCCCGTCAAGGGCGCTGCCATGGAGGGCCTGTTCCATACGGAGCAGCCGGCGGCCATCACGATCGTCGGGCAACCCAACATGGAGACGCTGACGATCGACAACCCGATCAAGTTCCCCGGCCTGCTGAGCTTCCTCACGTACCGACGGTTCGACGCGGAAGTTCGCGGCCTGACCTCGTTCCCGCGTGACGAATGGCCGGATCTGGTCCCCCTGGTCTACTACGCCTACCACATCATGATTACCCTGGGGACGATCTTCATCGCGATCACCTTCGTGGCCGTCCTTCTGCTGTGGCGCAGGCGATTATTCGACAGCCGCTGGATGCTGTGGATCGTGATGCTCGCGACGCCGTTCCCTTACATCGCCACCACGGCCGGATGGGTCACGGCGGATGTCGGCCGTCAGCCGTGGCTCGTCTATGGGCTCTTTCGCACCGCCGACGGACTCTCGCCCCTGGTTGCCTCCGGCAACGGCTGGTTCACGTACCTTGGGTTCCTGGGTCTCTATCTTCTCCTGGGGCTCGCCTACATCGTCCTCCTGCTCGGCCTGCTGGGACGCGGGCCGCAGCTCGGGGTGGAAGTCCCGGAGTACTCGCAAGCCCCGCCCGGTTCCATCGGCGAAGAGCGGTAAGTCGTAAATCCATGGAAACAGCCTGGTTCATTATTGTTGCTCTGGCCACCGCCGCCTATGCGGCCACGGACGGTTTCGACCTGGGGATTGGCATCCTGTTCCCGCTGCTCGGGCGAAACGACGTGGAGCGGGCTACGGTGCGCGCGACGATCAGCCATCTCTGGAGGGCTTATGAGGTTTGGCTGATTGTGCTGGGCGCGCTTCTGTTCATGGCATTCCCCAGGCTTTACGCGGTCAGCTTCAGCGGCTTCTATCTGGCGTTCATGATCCTGTTGTGGTGCTTGATCGGACGAGGGCTGTCGTTGGAGGTCCGCTCCCATCTCGGCCAACCCGTCTGGCGGGCGGCCTGCGATATTCTGTTTCCTATCGCCAGTTTCCTGATCGCCTTCGCGCTCGGTACGGCCGCCGGCAACGTGGTCCGGGGCGTTCCGCTCGATGAGCGCGGGCAATTGTTTCTGCCGCTTTGGACGAACCTGTCGCTCCGGGCCGGACCGGCGATTTTCGACTGGTACACCTTGACCGCCGGCGCGCTCGCGGTGGCCGCCTTTGCCCTGCACGGAGCCAATTACGTCGCCCTGAAAACCACGGACGAGCTGCGTCAACGGGCGCGGCGGAAGGCGCTCTGGTCGGCGATCCCGACCGCCGTGTTGGGCTTGGGAAGCTTCATCCTGGCTCCCAGGATCAATCCGGGGCTCCTGACGAACTACGCGGCGCACCCGAGCCTTTATCTGGTGGTCGTTTTGACCGCCGGTGCTTTTGTGGCCACGGTTCTCCTGGAGGCGTTCGAGCGCGACCTTGCCGCGTTTGGGGCCTCCGGCCTGCTGATCGTCGGAGCCGTGGCCTCCATTGCCGTGGCTCTATACCCGAACCTGTTGCCGGCCACGCCCGATCCGCGCCTCAGTCTGACGATCTACAACGCCTCCGCCTCCCCCTATGGGCTGAGGGTAGCCCTGATCTGGTTCGTGATCGGACTGGCGCTGATCGGCCTCTACACGCTCGTCACCCATCGTCCCTTCGCGGGACGGATTCGCCCGGGAAGCGAGGAATACTGACCAACTGCACCCCTTGACAAGCGCGACCCGTGCTTGTACTATCCGGCCCCTACTATGCCTGTGCAGTCCCAAACCGCATCTTCAGACCGTAACGAGTCTCCCACGCCGAGTCCCGCGGCGGAGGGACCCAGGCGTTCCTCCGGGCGCAAGCGTCGGCGGATCGTTGTTATTGGCGTGATCGTGCTGCTCGGCGCCATCGCGGCCGGCGCCTACTATTATTGGCAGTCACGCTACTACGAGTCTACGGACGACGCTTCCATCCAGGGCCATCCTGTCAGTGTGAGCGCCCGCGTCTCCGGCAACGTCGTGGCCGTTCACGTGAAGGACAATCAGCACGTGCCGCAAGGTGAATTGCTGATCGAGGTGGATCCGCGCGACTTCCAGATCGGCCTGGAGAGAGCGGAAGCGGCCCTGCAGGCGGCCCAGGCCGATGAGCAGAAAGCGGCGGCCGACGTAGAGGCCTCCAGAGCCACCTGGGTGCAACAGGAACAAGACCTGCGTCGCAACGAGGAGCTTGTCAGGCAAGGGGCCGCGACGGAACAGACCCTGGAACACAGCCGGGCCGCCGCCACCACCGCGCAAGCCAATCTGAATGCCCAGGAGAAGAACCTGGTGTCGGTTCGGGCGCAGACCGCCGTAGCCAAGGTAGCCGTCGATGCCGCGCGTCTGCAATTGTCCTATACCCAGGTCCGCGCCCCCCAGGCCGGATTCGTTACGCAAAAACCCGTCGAGGTGGGCGCCTACGTCAATGTCGGCCAACCCCTGTTGGTGATCGTGACCGATCAGATGTTCGTGATCGCCAACTTCAAGGAGACGCAATTAACGCACGTGCGTCCCGGCCAACCAGTGACGATCCACGTCGATGCCTATCCCGGCGTGGTCTTGCGTGGCCATGTCGATAGTATTCAAGCCGGCACCGGGCCTACGTTCAGCCTGTTTCCCCCGGAGAATGCCACCGGCAACTTCGTGAAGATCGTGCAGCGCGTTCCCGTCAAGATCGTCTTCGATGACTCGTCCGACTCCGATTCCCGTTTGGTCCTGGGACTGTCGGTCCGACCCAAGGTGAGGGTCAGAGACCTTGAGGAATGACAATTGATGATTGATGAATGAGACGCGTATGGCTACGGCAATCATCAATAGTCAATCATCCATAGCCAATCCGGTTAGTCCCTGGATCATCGCGTTGACGGTCATGCTGGCGACCTTCATGGAGGTGCTCGACACCAGCGTCGCCAACGTTGCGCTGCCCCACATTGCCGGCGGGCTGAGCGTGGATGTGCAGGAGAGCACATGGGCCCTGACCGCCTATCTGGTTTCCAATGCCATCGTCCTGCCGCTGACCGGCTGGCTCGCGCCGCTGTTCGGACGCAAGAACGTCTACCTGACCTGCGTGGGGCTGTTCACGCTGAGCTCCTTCCTGTGCGGCATCGCCCCGAGCCTGAACCTGCTGATCCTCTTTCGCATCTTGCAGGGGATCGGCGGCGGGGCCCTGCAGCCGATCTCGCAGGCGATCCTGCTGGAAAGCTTCCCGCCCCAGAAACGCGGCCTGGCCATGGCCGTCTTCGGCATGGGGGTTGTGGTTGCGCCCATCGTCGGACCAACCCTGGGCGGCTGGCTCGCCGACAATATCAGTTGGCGCTGGATCTTCTTCATCAATCTTCCGGTCGGATTGCTTTCCATCTTCCTGACCAGCCTGCTCATTTTCGATCCGCCGTACCTGGTCCGCCGCGGCTGGCGGAGCGTCAAGATCGACTACATGGGACTGGGCCTGATCGCCGTGGGGCTGGGCTCCCTGCAGATCTTCCTCGACAAAGGCCAGATGGAAGACTGGTTCGCCTCGCGACTGATCATCGTGACGGGAACGCTCGGGCTGGCCTGCCTGAGCCTGTTGGTCGTCTGGGAGCTGTTTCACGAGTCGCCCATCATGAATCTGCGGCTGTTGCGCGACCGGAACTTCGCCGTGGGCGTCCTGACGATGTTCGTGATCGGCTTCACCCTCTACGGCAGCGTCCTACTGCTGCCGATCTTTTTGCAGCAGCTCCTGGGGTATACGGCGACGCTGGCCGGAATGGCCCTGTCGCCGGGGGGATTCTTCACGCTGCTCATGATGCCCATCGCCGGAATCCTGGTTGGACGGGTGCAGGCGCGGTATCTGCTCATCGTGGGTATGCTGATCGTGGCCTATTCTCTCTTCTACATGGCCGGCTACAATCTCCAGATCGGCTTCTGGCAGGCCGCCATGGGTCGCATCATCCAAGCGGCGGGTCTGGCCTTTCTGTTCGTGCCGATCAATGCCGTTGCCTTCTACTTCATCCCGAAGGAATTGACCGGCCAGGGGACCGCCATCATCAATCTGGTCCGCAACATGGGCGGCAGCACCGGCATCGCGTTTGTCACGACCGTGTTGGCCCGCGAGGTGCAGGCCCATCAGAGCTTGTTGGTGCACAACCTGACACCCCTGAACCCTGTCTATGAACGGGCGGTGTCGGGCCTGCAAGCGGTCCTGACCTGGCGCGGGGTCAATCCGACCCAGGCGCACGCGGGCGCGCTACGGGTCATCTACAATGCGCTCCTGGGCCAGGCCGCCATCCAGGCCTACACCGACGTATTCCGCCTGCTGGGCATCGTCTGCCTCGCGCTCATCCCTTGCATGTTTCTGCTCAAGAAAATCAAGCAGGGCCCCGGGGGCATGCCGGCCATGCATTGAGCCCGGGAACGCCGCTCTCCCGAGCGGCTCCTCTCCGACGGCCAATCAGGAAGATTGGCGGTCCCGGCAGGGCAACTGCACGTCCTGTGGCGAGCCTTGCCGGAGCGTGAGAGGGCGGACATTTCCTGCTCCAACAACGATTGTGCAAGGAGACTATGCGACCCCTGGAAGGACAAATCACCTTAGTGACAGGCGCCAGCTCCGGCATCGGGGCCCAGATCGCGATTGCGATGGGGGCGGCCGGCGCCAAAGTGGGCGTGAACTATCCATTCGACAAAGAACCAGCCGACCAAGTGGTGAGCGAGATCACCCAGGCGGGCGGCGAGACTATCCCCTTGCAGGCATTCGTGTCCACAGCATCGGCCCCGGGGCGATCAAGACACCCATCAAGGAGAGTGTCTGGTCGGACCCGCAGGGGGCCGCCTCCAGGTGCAGGCTGATCCCCTACGGCCGGATCGGCGAAACGACCGACGTGGCGCCGGTCGCCGTGTGGCTGGCCTCCGACGCCGCGGACTACATCACCGGCACGACGATCTTTGTCGATGGCGGCATGCTGCTCTACCCCGGCCTCCGGACGGGAGGATGAGTTGGGCAGAACCTTCTGATGCAAGATCAGAATCTGATGGTCCAGGACGATGTCAGCGAGGCTCCGTGTGCGCCCTCCCGGAAGGTGATGGTCCTGGAGGTCTGTGTCTTCTTATTCCTCATCGTGCCGTCGATGGTGCTTTCGTTCTTCGTGGGAGGCGAAGACAAGATCAGCTTCGTTCTTCTGGCTGTTTCCGCGATCTTCAGGGACCTGGCGCTGGTCAGCCTGATCCTCTTTTTCGCCTGGCGCGACCGGGAGCCGGTGAGCCGCTTGGGGCTGAGCTCGAAGGACCTTGATCGCAACATCCTCCTGGGCTTCGCGCTGTACCTTCCGTTTCTGTTCGTGATCGGTCTGGTGACGCAATTGCTGACGGCCCTGGGGCTGTCCCAGCCCTCGGAGCCGGGTCCCTCCTATTTTCACGTGGGGGGCCGCTGGGAGTTGGCGGTGGCGGTGGTTCTGGTGGTCGTCGTGGCTGTCTCGGAAGAGTTGATCTTCCGCGGCTACCTCATTCGCCGCTTGCAGACGGCCACGGGCAATCTGGCGGCCGCCGTGTTGCTCGCGGCGGTCGTCTTCGCGTTGGGGCACGGTTACGAAGGGTCGCTGGGCGTGGTCACCGTCGGTGTCATGGGGCTGATCTTCAGCCTGGTCTACCTGTGGAGGCAGAGCCTCGTCGTTCCCATCGTCCTGCACTTCCTTCAGGACTTCGTCGCGATTGTCCTGGCGCCATATCTGACGTAGGCGGGAGTACCGCCGTAGGGGCAACCCCCTGTGGTTGCCCGCTCCCAGGGGCAGGCACGGGGGCCTGCCCCTACAAGGCCGCGTAAACGCGGTACTCCGAACAGAACTTGGAGCCCCTACCATGAAACATCGTGCAGTGATCCTGCTGTCGGGGCTTGTCTTGCCGGCATTGGTTGCCTCAGCGGTCGCCGGGCCCTGGGACCGCCAATCTCCTGATTGGCTTTCCGCAAGCGGTAGGGGCGAGGCATGCCTCGCCCCTACAGAGCGGCGTTCCCAGGGCTCGCCTTCGCAGTCTCGTGCGGACACCCGCGACACCATAACGGCCCCACGCCGGAGCGCCGCTGTGCCGGAATGTTCTGTGACCGAGCACACGATGCTCGTGCAGGGGCGTCCGATTCATTACAGAGCGACCGCCGGATACCTGCCGATCCGAAGAGACTCCGGCCAACCCGTCGCCAATATCTTCTTCGTCGCGTACGAGCGTCTCGCGTCCGGAGTCCCGCGTTTACGCGGTCCTCAGCCGCCTGAAGGCGGTACGGGGACCCCAAACGCGATTAATCGCGTTTGGGAACCCACTCCGAACGGGCGTCCCATCACGTTTGCCTTCAACGGTGGCCCCGGCGCGTCGGCCGTCTGGCTGCACATGGGAGCCTTCGGACCGAAACGGGCCGTCCTGGCCAACGATGGGACGGCTCTGCCCTCCTCGAACCAGTTGGTGGACAACGAGCAGACTTGGCTGGAGTTCACCGATCTGGTCTTTGTGGACCCTGTGGGCACCGGCTTCAGTCGGGCGGCGGCCGGCGTCGACGCCGATCAGTTCTACGAGGTGCAGAAAGATATCGAGATCGCGACGGACTTCGTCCACTTGTTCGTAACGCAGTACGAGCGGTGGCTGTCGCCGCAATATCTCGTGGGGGAAAGTTATGGGACCGCCCGGGCCGTGGGCATGGCCCGACGCCTGCAGGACCGCTACGGCCTCTACGTCAACGGCCTCACTCTTCTCTCCTCGGCCCTGAATCTGGGCGTGATCTCCTTCGATCCCGGCAACGACTTGCCCTACGCCCTGAGTCTGCCCTCCTACACGGCGGTGGCACAGTACCACGGCAAGCTGCCGCGCAGATTAGAGGGTAAGAGGGTAAGAAGAGAAGAAGGTAAGAACGCTTCGCCCTCCTACCTTCTCACCTTCCCACCTTCTCACCTTCTTGGCCTCCCGCCTCCGGACCGAGCCTTGCAGGAAGTCGAGGCGTGGGCGTTGGGGGATTACCTCGCGGCGTTGGCCCAGGGCCGGCGGCTCCCCCCGGCCGAGTCCCGCGAGATCGCCAGGAGACTGGCCGAGTACACCGGGCTGCCGGAGGACATGATTGTCCAAAATCATCTGCGGATCGGCACCGCCGGTTTTGCGCAGTCCTTGCTCGGCCGCGAAAACCGGATGCTCGGTCTGCTGGATGGCCGCGTGACGGCCCCGAATGTCCAAGTTCTGCGCCGGCGCTGGGTCGACCCATCGCTTTTCATCGTCGAAGGGCCGCTCGTCGCCACGTTCAACAGCTATGTCAGGACCCAACTCGGCTTCCAGACCGATCAGCCCTACATCTTCCTGTCGGACAGAGTGAACGAATCCTGGGACTGGGGGCCAGGCCGGCATGGCCATTTCAATATCGCCCCCGTCCTGGCGGAACTTATCGGACTGGACACTCGGCTCCGGGTCTTTGCCGCCGCCGGGCACTACGATCTCACGACCCCCTATCTGAGCCAGGAATACGTCTTCAACCATCTGGGTTTGCCTCCCGACCTGGAGCAGAACATCACCTTCCGACATTACCACGCGGGTCACCAAATCTACACGTCCCAGGACGCACTGCGGCAGTTGACGGACGACGTGCGGACCTTTGTGACCGAAACCCCGTAGCACCCATCCCTGTTGGGAGTACCGCCTTCAGGCGGTCTTGCGGCCGCAGAAACGCGGTACTCCAAACCAAGGAACCTTCGTGCGAGAGGGCCCCCCAAACGCGATTTATCGCGTTTGGGAACCCAGAAGCGTTGCAGGGGCTTTCGCTAACAGGTATAATGGCGTTTTTCGCGTTCGGAGTACCGCTTTTCGGCGGTCTTACGGCCGCGGAAGCGCGGTACTCCAAACCGATGAGGTGACGACGTGGAGTCTCAGCAGAACCCCAGTGCGATTCCGTCCCCCGGTGAGCCGGTGCCGGGTAAGGCTATCCCAGGACGCGGGCGGCGGGACGGCTCCCTCGCGGAGTTTCTGTCCGGTTTGCTCGCGGCGACGTGCCGGTTGGGTCCGGCGCAAGCCGGGGTGGTCCTGCGGCACCAGGAGGGCAATCGGATCGACGTCCTGGCGGTGCATCCGGAATTGGCAGACTCCGAGGAGCCGCCGGCCTGGTTGAGAACGGCGGCTCAGGTTGCTCACGACAGTATTCAGGCGAACCGGCCGGCCACGGCTCCCTGGTCCCAGGACGACGGCCCCAGGGGACCCGGCGGGCATATCCTCGCGATCCCCCTGAAGCTGGCGGACCTGCCGGCGGCGGCCGCGGCGTTTCTGGTCCAGGCGCGGGATGAGGCCGCCCTGCGGGCGATCCGGGAGCGGCTGGAGATGGGCCTGTTGCTGTTGACCCTCTCGGAGTCGCGACAGGCGCTGCAGAAGAAAGAGTTGGACCTGCGGCGGTTGCACAGAGCCATGGAGACGCTCTCGGCCGTCAATAGCCACCGGCGCTTCGGCAGCACGGCGATGGCCTTGTGCAACGAGGCGGCCGCGCAGTGGCAGTGCGACCGTGTCAGCCTCGGGGTGCTCAAGGGCCGGTACGTCCAGGTCAAGGCGTTGAGCCATACGGAGAGCTTCAGCCGCAAGATGCAGATGGTCCAGGACCTCGAATCCGCGATGGAGGAGTGCTTGGACCAGGACTGCGAGGTGATTCATCCGGCCGCGCCGGACTCTACCTACATCAGCCGCCAAACCGCGGAGTTGTCCCAGCGGCATGGTCCGCTCGCGATAGCCAGTCTGCCCATCCGGTACGCCCAGAAGGTCTGGGGAGTGCTGACCTTGGAACGCCCCGCGGACCGGCCGTTCACGGCCGAGGAAGTCGAGGCGGTCCGGCTGGCTCTGGAGTTGTGCACCGCGCGGCTGGCCGCCATGCAGGAGCACGACCGCTGGATCGGCGCCAAACTCGCGGCCGGCCTGCGTGAGATCCTGGGCCTAGTCGTGGGCCCGCGCCATACGTGGGCCAAGATCGTCGCGATTCTGGCCCTCGCGGCCACGGTGTTTCTGATCTTCGCCAAAGGCAATTATCGGGCCGAGGCCTCGTTCGTGCTGGAGGGAACGGAACGGCAGATCGTGCCCGCGCCGTTCGACGGCTATCTCAAGACGGTCAATGTGGAAGTGAGCGACGCGATCCGTGCCAGCGAGACGTCCCTGGGCGAGTTGGATACGGCGGAGCTGCGCCTGAAGCTGGCGGAGGCCAAGGCCGACCGGGCGGGCTACCTCAAGCAGACGGACGCCGCCATGCGGGATGGAGAGACGGCCCAGGCCCAGATTGCCGAAGCCAATGCCGAGAAGGCCCAGGCGCAGATCGATCTGTTCGACTACATGATCGGCCAGGCCAAGCTCCTGTCGCCCTTGAGCGGGACGGTGGTGGAGGGCGACCTCAAGCGGCAGATCGGCGCCCCGGTCAAAATGGGCGATGTCCTTTTCGAGGTCACGCCCCTGGAGTCCCTGCGGGCGGTCCTGCACGTGCGGGAAGATCAGATTGCCGATGTCCAGGTGGGCCAGCGCGGGCGCCTGGCGACCGCCTCGTACCCCGCGCAACGGATTGCGTTCGAGGTCGAGCGGGTCAATCCGATCGCGGAAGTCGTCAAACAGAAGAACGTTTTCAAGGTTCGGGTGCGGCTGCTGGAGCTGTATCCCTGGATGCGGCCGGGCATGGAAGGGGTCGCCAAGATCGACCTGGCCAAACGGCCCTATGCCTGGATCTGGACGCGCAAGATCGTCAACTGGGTCCGCATGAAACTGTGGTGGTAACGATGATTTATGATTTACGATTTGTGATTCATGATTTGGGCTTCGCGTGGCGATAGCTCCATCATGAATCGCGGGCCGCGCGCTGTGGGGATGAGTCACAGATAATAAATCAAAAATCATAAATGGAAAATCATAAATCATAAATGGCTGTGGACCGACCGACATTTCATGAGGCCTGGTACCGGGTCGCCGGCTTGCGGCCCCGGCTGCTCTCGGGCGTGCGTGTTCATCGCCAGCATTTCCGGGGCCAGCCCTGGTACATCCTTGAAAATCCCGCGAACGATCAGTACTCGCGCATCAGTGAAGAGGGCTACCGGTTCATCGGCCTGCTCAACGGCCGTCGGCCGGTGTCCGACGTCTGGCGCATCTGCAACGAGCAGCTTGGCGACCGGGCCCCCACGCAGGGTGAGGCCATCCAGCTTCTGGGGCAACTGCACGCCGCCAACCTGCTGTACGTCGAGTTGGCGCCGGATAGCGAGGCCCTGTTCACCCGCTACCGCAAACGGGTCACGCGCGAGGTCCAGAACTACCTGATGAACCTGCTGTTCCTGCGGATTCCGCTGCTGGATCCGGACCGCTTCCTGAACCATTGGGTCGAGATCTTCGGCCGGTTGTTCAGTTGGGTGGGACTGGTATTGTGGCTGGCGCTGGTCGGGACGGGACTGTATTTCGTGATCGGCGATGCCGCGGATCTGATCAGCCAGAGCTCGGACGTGCTGGACCCGGGGAACCTCGCTTTTCTGTACCTGTGCTTCACCGCGATCAAGATCGTTCACGAGTTCAGTCATGCGTTCGCCTGCAAGCGGTTCGGCCGGCTCAACGGCGGGGGCGGCGAAGTCCACAAGATGGGCGTGATGTTCCTCGTGCTGTTCCCGCTGCCGTACGTGGATGCCTCGAGCTCGTGGGCGTTTCGCAACAAATGGCACCGGGCCATCGTCGGCATGGCGGGCGTGATGGCGGAGCTGGCTCTCGCCTCGATCGCGGCCGTGGTCTGGGCCTACACCTCCACCGGCACACCCCATATCATCGCTTACAACGTCATCTTCGTTGCCAGTGTCTCGACGGTCCTGTTCAACGGCAACCCGCTGCTGCGGTTCGATGCCTATTACGTCCTCACCGACCTGATTGAGATCCCCAACCTGGTCCAGCGCTGCCGGCAGTATTACTCCTATCTCGGCCGACGCTACGTGTGGGGCCTCAAGAAGGTGTGGAACCCGGCGTACACGGTGGGGGAACGTCTCTGGTTCGTCGGCTACGGCGCCACGTCGGCCGTCTATCGTCTCTATATCTCGATCCGGATCCTCCTGTTTCTCAACAGCCGGTTGCCGGAGGCGCTGTTTCTCATCGTGCCGATCCTGGCGCTGTCCGGGATTGTCGGCTGGCTGCTCGTCCCCGTGGGCCGCTTCCTCTATTACCTCGCGACCAGCGAGGAACTGGTTCGCAACCGGCCCCGGGCCGTCGGCACGACGGGGGCGGTCGTTCTGGTCCTGATTGCGGCACTGGGCGTGCTGCGGGTGCCGGATCACCGCCGGATCGAGGGAATTGTCGAGCCGGAGGGATTGGCCCTGATCCACGCGGGAACCGATGGATTCGTCACGAGTTTTCTGCCCTCGCAGACCAAGGTAGTGTCGCCGGATGCCAACCTGCCGGCCGAGGGTGGGACGCCCTCGACAGAGCCTGCCCTGGTCGAGGCAATGAACCCGGTGCTGGAGGCCGAGAAGCGAAGCCTGACGGCCGAACGGCGCGTTTTGGAAGTCCGGCGGCAACAGGCGGTGCTGAAAGAAGTGGCCGCGGCCCAGATCCTCGACGAGCAACTGGCGGCCCTGGATGAGAAGATCGCCCGTGTCCACCAGCAGCTTTCGTTCCTGCATCTGACCGCGCCTTCTTCCGGCACGTGGGTTTCGCCCGAGATCGAGTTGACCAAGGGCAAATTCGTCCGTCGCGGCGAGAGCCTGGGCGTCGTGGCCAATCTGGATGACCTGCTGGTGCGGGCCACCGCCGGGCAGAACGTCGCGGCCCTGCTGCTCGAGCAGGCGGCCCCGGAGGTCGAGATTCGTGCCGGCGGACGGCCCGATCCGACCGTCACCGGGACCGTCGAGAAGTTCTTCCCGGCGGGGCAGGAGCAATTGCCTTCCCAGGCCCTCGGCTACGCGGTGGGCGGATGGATGCCGGTGGATGTGCGCGACCCCAGCGGCACCAAGACCGCGGAAAAGTTCTTCGAGATTCGCATTCGGCCCCACCTCCAGAAGCCGGACGAATGGCGGACCGGCCAGCGCGTGGTGGTCCGGTTCCGGTTGCAGCCCAAGTCGCTGGCGGCCCAGGTGTACCATTATGGCCGGCAACTCTTCCAGCGGAGGTTCCATATCTAAATGGCCTCCGTACCGAGCAACATCTGGCGGATGCTGGATCAGCGGGTCGCGGACAAGCCCCTGGCCCGAGGCTTGGACGCCGCGTGGGATGCGGGGGTCGGCTTGGCCAAACGCTGCGTGCCCCGGCTGCGGAAGTTTCTGGAGCGTGCCGAGGCGGTCGTGAAGTTGGAGAAGCAATTCTCCGACATGTCCAACGTCCAGCTTCGGGAGGCCATCGAGCCGCTGCGCGAGATTTTCCGTCGGCATCGGGACACGCCGGAGGACCTCGACCTCGCCTTTGCGCTCATTCGTGAAGTCGCCATGCGTCAGATCGGGGAGAGACCCTTTCCCGTCCAGGTGGCCGGCGCGTTTGCGCTGGAGAGCGGCTGCGTGGCGGAAATGGCGACCGGCGAGGGCAAGACTCTCACGGCCACCCTGCCGGCGACGGTGGCCGGTTGGCGGGGCCGGGGCTGCCATATCATCACCGTCAACGACTATCTGGCCAAGCGCGATGCCGAGTGGATGGGCCGCATTTATCACTTCTGCGGCCTGAAGGTCGCCCACGTCGAGCAGGGCATGCTCGATACGGACCGTCGTGCCGCCTATGCGGCGGACATCACCTACTGCACGAACAAGGAAGTCACGGCGGACTTTCTGCGGGACCGGATCATGCTGGGCCGCTGCGGCGGTCTGTCCGCGGCGCTGCTGGATCGTGTGGCCGGAACGTCCCGGCCGGTGATGGATCGCCTGGTGCAGCGCGGGCTTCCGTACGCGATTGTCGACGAGGCGGACTCCATTCTGATCGACGAGGCGGTGACGCCGCTGATCATCTCCGGGCCGGGCCCCAATCCCGAGCAGACGGAAGCCTTTCGGCAGGCCGCCGGTCTGGCCGGACAATTGCAGGTGAGCGATGACTATCGGGTGAACCTGCGCTACCAGGAGGTTGAGTTGACGGAGGCCGGCAAGAAGCGGCTCGCGCAGCTTACCGCCGATCTCGGCGGCTTGTGGCGCGGCGCGCGGCGCAGCCAGGAACTCGCGGTGAAGGCCCTGACGGCCAAGGAGCTCTATCGACGGGATCACCAGTACGTCGTCGATGACGGCAAGGTGGTGATCGTCGATGAGTTCACGGGACGATTGATGCCGGACCGCCAGTGGCGCGACGGTTTGCACCAGGCGGTTGAGGCCAAGGAGCAGATCGAGGTCACGCCTCCCAAAGAGACGTACGCCCGGATCAGCTTCCAGCGCTTCTTCCGGATGTACGGCAAGCTGGCCGGCATGACGGGCACCGCCCAGGAAGCGACGGCCGAATTCTGGCAAATCTACCATTTGCCGGTGGTCGTGATCCCGACGAACCGCCCCTGCATCCGGCAATACCTGCCCGACCTCGTGTTCACGAGCGAAGCCGTCAAGTGGCAGCGGATTGTCGCGGAGATTGTCCGCGTGCATGCGACGGGCCGACCCATCCTGGTCGGCACCCGGAGCGTTCGGGCGAGCGAATACATCAGCCGGCTCCTCACGGAACAGGGCCTGGAGCACCGGGTGCTCAACGCCACTCACCACCGGGAGGAGGCTCAGATCGTTGCCCAAGCCGGCCAGCGCGGCTGGATCACCGTGGCGACGAATATGGCCGGACGCGGCACGGACATCAAGCTGGGTCTGGGGATCGCCCAGATCGGGGGCCTGCACGTGATGGCCACCGAGCGGAACGAATCCGGCCGCATCGACCGCCAGCTCTTCGGGCGTTGTGCCCGCCAGGGCGACCCCGGCAGCGCCCAGGCCGTCGTGTCGCTGGACGATGAGTTTGTCTCCCGCTACGCCAAGAGCTTGGTCGGCTCCTTGAAGAAACGGCACGGGAAAGAGGAAGGGGACATCTCCTCCTCGCTAACGCGCAGCGCTTTTCGGTACGCTCAATGGCGGGCCGACCGGCTGGCCCTGCGGCGCCGCAAGTCGGTGATCAAGTCGGATCACTGGCTCGACGATCATTTGTCCTTTGCCGGGAAGGAGTAGAGGAATCCCGAGGGCGTCAGGTCCGGCAGTCCTCTTTCTATCTCGGGCTTACCCTCTTTCTTCTCGGTCTGGTCTCCCTTGGGCTCGTCTGTGGCGGTGACCGTCGTCAAGGCGTTCTCGACGCGATGCAGCCGCAGGACGGTTCCGGTGACCCGCGCCAACTCGACCTGGGAGATGTTGAATTCGGCCAGGGCGTTGGCCTCGGCACGCCGGGTCTGGGCATAGGTGTCCTGGGCCTGCAGCTTGACCAGAAGGAATTCTGGCGTCAGCTTTTCGCGGATCGGCTCGGACTCCTCCAGGGCCTTGAGTTGGACCTGGGCCGCCTGTGCGGCTTCCTTCTGGAGGATGGTCTCCTCCATCGTGGTTCTGACCTTGCGGGCCTTCTCTCTCACCTGGGTGGCGACCTGATCGGCCGCGCTGTGCAAGACCGAGACCGCCTTACGCCGCTCCAGCCGCCGGCGCATGAGCTCGGCGTCGCGCTCGCGGTTGCCCAGCGGGTACTCGAACGTCAAGCCCACGCCGTAGGTCACGTACTGACCTTCCTCCAACTGCTCCTCCGCGGCGCTGATGCCTTTCGCCAGACCCTGGCCCCGGACCGAGCCGACCAGATCCAGGCGTGGCATCTTCTGATTCTCCGCCACCTGCACGTTGATCTCCGCGATCTGGACCCTGACCTTCGCCTCCTGCACGGCGGGATTGCAGAGCATGGCCGTCGTCAGGGCCGTGTCCAGCACCGTCGTCAGCTCCGGCGGCTCCTGCGCGGTCTGGGGCATCGTCGCGGGCACGATAGTCAGCTCGCTGGTCGTATTGACTTGCGGGTCGGCCAGCAAACGCGCCACGGCGTCCTGTGCATCCACCAACTGCTTCTGCACCTCCAGCAGGTCGGCCTCGCGAATCCTGGTGTAGGCCCGGGCCTGCATCAGTTGGACATCCGTCGCGTCGATTTCGCGCCGGCTGTCTACCTTGTGCAGGGTTTGCCTCGTCTCTTCCACGAGCTCAAGCTGAATCTCCAGATTGGTCCGGGCCTGGACTAAGCGCCAGTACGCCGCGATCAGCTCGGCGGACACGCTTTCAGCCTTGTCATGGAAACCGATGAGCGCCACTTGGTGCTCGAGCTTGGCGATATCCACGCCCGCCAGGTTGATCGCCGGGTCGGCGTCGCGCAGCAACGGCTGCTTGAGCTGGAAGATCAGCATCGGCTCATACCGCGTCGGGAGGACTCGTCCGTACAGATCGTCCCAGTTGCGACTGAGCGCGTAGCTGGCCGACCATTCGGTGCCCGGCACGAGCTTCTGGCGGAGGCCCGACTCGAACAGGCGGGTGGTGGCCCGGCCCGGCTCGAAGATGCTGTTCTGCGGCGCATCCTGGTCTTCATAGAAGACCCGACCAAACGCGGTCGGATCGAACGCGCCGGCGGCCTTGCGGACGTCCTGCCGGGCGATCTCGGGATCGAAACTGACGACGCGAATCTCGGGACTGTTGGCCAAGGCCCGCAGGATCGCCTGATCGATGGTCAGCGCGACTTTCTTCTTGCCGGTGTTGGGATCGACCGCAATCTCAAGGTCGGGAACCAGTTTCTCCTCGGACGCGACGGGCTTGAGCAATCCGAGTGCCTCCGACGGCTCCTCGCCCTCCATGGACTCCCGCTGCTGCGGCCCTTCCCGCGCCAGCTTTTCCTGGTAGGCGGTCAGAGTCGTGCCATCACCGACTTTATCGGACACACAGCCGCCCGCACCGCTAAGCCAGAGGACAAGGGCCAGAAGACAGAGGGCGGAAAGCACAGAACCATGCCGTACATTGAGGATGGGGAGAGTCTTTCGCATCATGGCTGCCCTGACAAACCCAACTTCAGAAACTGACCAGCACGTGTTCCCCGGCCGGTCTCCGGGCTTTATTCGGCACTTCGATACGGACCCTTAACGTGCCGCTGGCGGCATCCGCGACGGCGCCGACGAAGATGATACGTCCCTCCCCGATCAGGCCCTTTTTGCCGGACTCGGCCAACTCCACCCGCGCGGTCATGCCTGCCTTCAGGCCAACGGCCTGCGCCAGCGGGACCGGGGTATCGATCCACAGAGGATCGACCTGCACCACGCGAATGACCTCGATGGTCGTATTGACCGATTCGCCGATCTCCACCTCGATCTTCTCGATATATCCGTCGATGGAGCTCTTGAGCTGCATGTTCTCGACGCGGATCTTCTGCTCCTGGTACTTCCGGCCCGCCTGCTCATGCTCGAACCGGGCCAGGTCCAGCGAGAGCTGCGCGATCGTCACGTCCAGCTTTGCGTGCTCGACCTCCAGGGCCGTCGCGGCGTTGCTGGCGGCCGCCTTCTCCAGCTTCTGCAGGTCCACCTTCTTCTGCGCCAGGGAGGCTTCGCTCGCCCGGATCTGCGTCATATCCTCGCTTTGGGCCTTGAGTTGCGCCAGCAGGACCTGCTCGGCGGCGTCATCCTGCTGAACCAGGGCCTGGCCGACCTTGACGGCATCGCCCTCCTTGAAGTGCACCCCCGCGATCCGGCCCGGCTGCACGAAGGACTGCGCGACATCCGCACTGGGCCGGGTGATGGCCCGAATGCCGCCCGCCAAGGAGGGGCTCGCGCCCCCACCGCCGGTGGCGGCTCCCGCTCCCCATGCCCCGGCCCAGCTACCAATCGCCAAGCCTGTTACGACGACAAGACCGAACATTCTCGTTGTGAGCATAAGCGAGTCTCCAAGTCAAAGCTGTGCCACGTTACCGGCAACCACGCAAAACTGCAAGCGAATTGTACCTGTCGCCCCACCCGACCCCCACCCGGGTGTGGCCGGCGTACGGCGGCGGATTCCAGATCCATCGCGTCGGCCTGCCTCCCAGGATTGGCTTTGGTTCGCATGATTGGTCCTGCCGGTAGCACGTCGGAAGCCTCGCGTGTGAAGTTTGACGTCGGGAGACTCGGAGGAATCGATTGTTTTCCGCCTCCTGAACTCTCGTCACGCCGGGACTAACAAACCCCGCGAAAACATCTTCCCCAGAATCAGAGGATCACACCCGCCCATTTCACATTCTGCGTTAGATGCATCCCCTGCCTCCGCCGGCACGCGTTATGCGGCGGCCGGGCGGTCTCGCGATACGTCTGTAGCGAAAAGCAGGGGGACCGAGATCTCCGGCAAAGAGTGAGAGTCCCCTTGCGGTTCGTGGGCACCGGCGGTACCCTGGAGTCGTGATTGGAGCGGTTTGCGACTCCGTCCAGAGACGCAAGAGCTGACGAGAAAGGTGCGATGTGTTGGTGTGCCCCGCTTCGGGGTTGGTTCCTCACGCCGTCACACAGCAATTGGTGAAGGGGAATGTGGATGGGGTTGTTTTTGGACATCTTCACGAAGGTGTTCTTTATCCTGTCTCCGTTCTTCTCCGTGTCGATGTTCCTGCTGCTGTCCGGCAACATGGACCAGCGGGCGCGCCGTCGCTGTGCCTTTCGCACGAGCACGGCGATCCTGGTCCTGTGCTTCCTCGTGTACTTCTTCGGCAATTTGATCTTCCGAGTCCTGGGGATTACGGTCCCGGCGTTTCAGGTCGGGGCGGGAACACTCTTGTTCCTCGCCTCCATCCAAATGGTCTCGGGACGGCGGTCGGAGATCGTTCTGGACCCGGACGAGGATTTCGCGGTGGTGCCGCTGGCCATTCCCATGATCGTCGGGCCAGGGACGATTGGCACTTTGCTGGTTCTCGGAATGGAAATCCACGGCACGCGCGAGAAGATCGTCGCCGGCTCGGCGATTCTTCTGGCGGTCCTTCTGATCTCGCTGTTCCTGTTCCTCGCCATGCCCATCGCACGGATCTTGGGGCAAAAGGGCCTGCAGATGATGATGAAACTGACGGGTCTGATCCTGACCGCGATCGCCGCGCAAATCATCTTCACTGGCGTCGAAGGCTTCCTGCGCGGCGCCCACCCCTGAACGTGCGAAGAGACCCTTGCACTCAGAAAGTGGAAGTGCCCTCGGTAGTTCCGGTGACACCATACTAATCTCGATGGTTCCGAATTCGGGAAGTCCCGTGGAGCCGTGAAAACCTTGGCATCTGTCGCGCGCGAGTAGTATGCTGGGGTCGAATTCCCGGGAGAACCGGCTCCGTGTCTCAGGTAATGATTTGGAGGTCACGCGGATGGACGTGCGCAGAGGTATGGTCGTGACGGCGATGATCGGGATGCTGGCGTCGATGGCCGCCGGCCAGTCGGACAGTGGCCGGCGGGTCGTCAACTTCAACGCCGACTGGCGCTTCGCCAAGGGTGAGCAAGCCGGCGCGGAGAAGGCGGACTTTGATGCTGCGGCGTGGCAGGCCGTGCGTCTGCCGCACGACTGGGCCATCGCGGGTCCTTTCAATGCCAATGAGAACGGCTATGCCGGCAAGCTGCCCTGGCGGGGGGAGGGCTGGTACCGCAAGACGTTCACGCTCGACCAGGCGGACGGCGCCTCGCGGGTCTACTTCGACTTTGACGGCGTGATGGCCTTTCCCCAGGTGTTTGTGAACGGGCAGTTGGCCGGCCGGTGGGACTACGGCTACATGTCCTTCCGCGTCGATGCCACGCCCTTCGTGAAATTCGGCCAAGCCAATACGATTGCGGTCCACGCGGACACCCGCAACCACGGCACGCGCTGGTACCCCGGTGCCGGGATCTACCGCAAAGTGACGATGACGATCTGCCGGCCGGTGCACGTGGCCCACTGGGGCCTGTACGTGACCACGCCAGAGGTCAGTGACACCTCGGCCACGGTCCGCGTGCGCTCCACCATCGAGAATCACCTTGACGCCGGTTCCCAGGTCATGATCCTGACCACGCTGCTCGATCCGGATGGCAAGCAGATTGGCCGAGGCGGCAAGTCCGAGGACGTGCCGGCCGGGGGCTCGCGCGACGTGGAGCAGACCATCGCCGTCACCAATCCCCAGCGCTGGGACATCAACCGGCCGAAGTTGTACACGGTGCGAGTCCTCGTTCGCGCCGACGGCAAGGTGATGGACACGGATGCGACCTCGCTCGGCATCCGGACGTTCCAGTTCACAGCCAATGACGGCTTTCATCTCAATGGCCGCCGCGTGCAGCTCTACGGCGTGTGCCTCCACCACGACCAGGGTCCGCTCGGCGGGGCCTTCTATCCTCGCGCGATGGAGCGGCAGTTGGAGATCATGCGAGACATGGGCGTCAACGCGATTCGCACCAGCCACAACCCGCCGGCCCCTGAGTTGCTGGACCTGTGCGACCGGATGGGATTCGTCGTGTGGGATGAGGCGTTCGACAAGTGGGATGGCACCGCCGACCGCGTCAAGGGCGAGCCGCCGCTGGCAGAGTATGGCGAGAGGCAGCTTCGCAACTTCGTGATGCGGGACCGCAACCACCCCGCGGTGGTCGTCTGGTCAATCGGCAATGAACTCGGGGGCGGCGGTCGAGACGGCATCACGCCCGAGCGCGTGAAATTCATGAGCGATTTCGTCCGCCAGTACGACCCGACCCGGCCGGTGGGCATGGGCTGCCACATTCCCGGTCTGGCGGAGCAGCCAAACTTCGACGCCCTGGACCTGACGGGCTGGAACTACATGCGACGGTATGCGACCTACCGGCAGCGCTACCCCGACAAACCCATCGTCTACAGCGAGTCGGCCTCGGCCCTGAGCACGCGTGGGTTCTACGAGCTGCCCCTGCCCAACCGCAAGAATGACTACTCCAAGCAGCTCCAGGTGAACTCCTACGACCTCAACGCGGCGGACTGGTCCGACATCCCCGATAGCGAGTTCAAGCTGATGAAGGACGACAGCTTCGTCGCGGGCGAGTTCGTCTGGACGGGCTTCGACTACCTGGGTGAGCCGACGCCGTTCAGCCAGGAGGCGAAGAACTCCTACTTCGGTATCGTGGACCTGTGCGGCATTCCCAAGGACCGGTTCTATCTCTACCGCAGCTATTGGCGGCCGGACACGACCACGGTGCACATCCTGCCGCACTGGAACTGGCCGGACCGTGTCGGGAAGAACGTGCCGGTCTTCGTCTACACCAACGGCGATTCGGCCGAGCTGTTCCTCAACGGCAAGTCGCTCGGCCGCCGGCAGAAGGGCGTGGTTCCCGAGCGCCCGGAGAACTTCGCTAAAGGCAAGCCTGCTACGGCCGGCTCCAATCAGCCGGAGCATGCACCCGCTCACGCGAACGATGGCGGCATGGATTCCCGCTGGACGGCCGTTCAAGCAGGGGCCAATCAGTGGTGGCAGGTGGATCTGGGCGAGGTCCGCCCCATCCGCTATCTAGCGATCGACTTCGAGCGGGAAGAGAAGAACTGCGGCTATCAGATCAAGATCTCGACCGATGCCTCCACGTGGCAAACTATCGTGACGAAGCCTACAAGCCGCAATCCCCGCTGGGGCGGTCCCACGCAGGTCTTTCACGACGTGGATGCCAACGCCCGGTACGTCCGCATCGAGTTCACGGAGATGCTCAACGGCGCCTGGGCCAGTATCAAGGAATTTGGCGTGTATCCGCAGCGCGCGGAGTCGGCCTACTACGACGTCACCTACACCTATCGGCTGCGCTGGAACGACGTAGTCTACGAGCCGGGCGAGCTGAAGGCGGTCGCCTACAAAGACGGCCGGCAGATCGGCGAGGCGACGATGCGCACGGCGGGAAAGCCCGCGACGATTCGCCTGACCCCGGACCGCAAGGACCTCAACGCCACCGGTGATGATCTCTGCTACATTCTCGTCGAGGCCTTGGACGACCAAGGGACGCTCTGCCCGCTGGCGGACAATCTCGTGCGTTTCAAGGTCGATGGCCCGGCGGAGATCGCCGCCGTCGGCAACGGCAATCCGCTCTCGCTGGAGCCCTTCCAGGCGGACTACCGCAAACTCTTCTATGGCAAGGCCATGCTGATCCTGCGCACGAAAGAGGGCCAGGCCGGCCAAGTCCACGTGACCGCCACGAGCGACGGCTTGCCGGCAGCCGAGACGGTCGTTTCTGTCTCGAAGTAGCGTGGGCGCGAGCGCCCATGGATTGAGTCTCGTAGGATGGGCTTTAGCCCATGCGGGTTCTTTGCAGGATGCGCTTGCCGCTTTGCGAAACAGGGGTCCGCGCAAGAAAACTTGCTGGCGGCTCAGCTTTGGGGTAATCTGCACGTGTGAAGACTTTCAGAAGACAATTCGCTGCGTGTGTTTTATGAAGCAGGTTAAGATCATCATTGAGAAGCATCGGGATGGATACGTGGCGTACCCGGTCGGCATCAAAGGTATCGTGGTGGGCGAGGGAGACACCTACGAAGAGGCCCTCAAGGATGTGCAATCGGCCCTCAAGTTCCATATCGAGACATTCGGGCCTGATGTGTTGGATGGAGAAGACGGCCCCGTCCTGGAGGCTTTCGTGGCGGAGACGACGGTGTAACCATGCCCAAGTTCCCCGTCGATGCGCCGAAGGCACGAGTCTTGCGGGCTCTCCAAATGCTTGGCTTTGAGGTCGTGCGTGAGAGGGAGCACATCGCCCTGCAACGGCGCAACTCGGACGGAACCACGACGCCTCTGACGATGCCCAATCACCCCCATCTCAAAAGCTCCACCCTTCGGACGATCTGCCGCCAATCGGATATCAGCCGCGACGAGTTCTTGGCGGCCTACGAAAAGGCATGATTCACCTCCGCGTACCCTCGCGTCCTCTGCGGTTGCGTATTATCTCCTCACAAGACCTGAGTCTACCGCTTTCAAGCCCCCGGCGGGTCGGGAATACCGCGTACACCATTCGCTTGCTTCTGTGGCAGACTTCGAAAATCATCAAATACAACGAAGCGCATGATGGACAAAGTGGAATGCGCTCTCTTCCTGCTAATATGGTTAAATCATGTCTTTGGGGTCTCGTGCTGTGATGCAGAACATGAACGCTTCCCAGAACAGCAGAGAGAGTATGTGATGGCGATCAAACGGGAGGCTCTTGTAGGAAAACACCTTCGGATATGCTCCCTTGGCTGGAACGGCTCCCCACGATAGCTGGTACCAGTCCGGAACCTCCGATGGCTTTTCACATAGTCTCATATCGACTATGGTTGACTCCGCAGAGAATACCCTCGTCGACCAGAAGAGAATCCCACGTGCTATCTTCCCGGCTATCCTCTGTATTCTTGCCTCATCAACCAGAACTTCGATTTTACCGTACGGGAGTATGATGCCCCCTGCACTAATTCCAGACGCATCGGAGAATATCTTGCGAAGCATCGCTGGCGTCTGCTTCTTTCGCGATCTTCGCACGAAGTCACTGAAGATTGCCTTCGCCATACGCGTATTACTGTTGGCAACCAGAGGATAAAGCGAAGTATAGAAGTAATCCTCATCATCCTTGTAAGCATTGTTGCACTTCTTGTGCGATGGGGCAACATCAAGATTGGGATTCAGCTCCTTGCGGAGCGGCTGTGGGAAGAACTGCTTGGGTGGTATGTGGTCCATGGAGAGCTTCATGTCGCCATCGTGTGGGTTGTGCTCAATCACATCGCCGCAGAGGTAGCACAGGGGATCGAGTCTCTTTGCCATATTGGTGCCCCGATATTGCGGTTCGCGATATTTCTTCTATCTGCCCAGTGTACGTGCCACATGAATCGGTGAGATCCTACTTCATGTCAGGCGATTATCCAAATGGCTGGGGAGCCATCCAACGACGACCTGCCGTGTTTCCTCGTCCCAGAAGAAGTAGATGGCCAGACAGTGCCTGGCGTCATGGTCCCTGCCTTTGCGAATGTGCATTTCGAGGAGCTGCTTGTTAGTGGTGTGGCTTGGATACGGAACTAGTGCTTCATGACAATTGAACCTCGGGGTAGAGGCGTTTGAGTTTGATGCGGGCGTCTTTCGTCCGGAATTGCCAGTCGACCCCACATTGCCGTGCGTTGCGGTCCCGCGCCCACGGCATCAC
>Ga0315289_10000878_pt1 | contig 46376 bp, 28 predicted proteins | sample YL17G11_40_MG_FD_203452 | JGI IMG/M metagenome (GOLD analysis project Ga0315289, IMG submission 203452) | Sediment microbial communities from Yellowstone Lake, YNP, Wyoming, USA - YL17G11_40 | ecosystem: Environmental > Aquatic > Freshwater > Lake > Sediment | place: USA: Wyoming | collected... | reverse complement strand
ATTCATATCGTTAAATCATTACTATCGGAGAATTCTTGATGTTAAAGTTGATTGATTTCCTTTTTGCGATGAGTGCTCGTCTTGTGGTCATCCCGATTTTTTATGCGGGATATACAATTATTACGTTAGGCGATAGTCTTGATATTTATTATGGTCCTGGTGTGTGGGGTCTGGCGTGTTTACCATCGGCATTATTACTTGGAATCGCTGTAGTTCTTGCCCTAATTCATCGTAAATCAGATACCGAATTTCGTAATAAATTCGATGTTGAGAATCTTGGACCATTTGGTGTTCTGGCTTATGTAGGTTTGTTGTTATTTATTTGGTCTTCAATCCAATATATAGATTCTCATAGAATGCAAAATGAATTTGCTAATGTATTAACTGCTGTTGAAAAAAAAGTAGGAGAACAATCTGTTGAAACATGGATATACAACGATAACAAACAGCTTCCAGTGCCATTTATAGCGGTTGTTTATAATCAAGAAACAGGGAAATTTATTATCACAACAAAATTTTCGAAGGGTGTTGCTAAGAATCTTCAGGAAGTTAAAGGAATATTCTTTGTTTCCTGTCATAAAGTTATTTCTGAACCTTCCGGTAAAGGAATTAAAATCAAAAAGAGATGGGTTTTTGATTGTTGGATTTTAAATTATCCTGATATGAGTTTTTGTGGACATAAAATTTTTTCAGGTGATGAACCTCAGGGAGTTCAATTATACACTACATCTCACACGGGAAATCAACCCTGGGAAAGCGTTCTAAAATGGGTTTCTGAGATTCGAGTAAATAAAAAACATAGTTAAAAATTACAGGTCTAAAGTTAAAAGTTGAAAAATTCAGGATGGTAAGAGGATAGAATACGTTTTCTCAAAAGGTGTGAGTAATTTTTGTTAGAATATTCAACCAAAAGCTTTCCTTAATCTTTATTGCCTTGCTTGGACACATTTCCTGACAACAAAAGCATCTGATACATTTGTCATAATTTATGTTCATATATCCGGGATATTGTCCTCTTTGTCTTTTATATTTTTGAGAGGTAATTGCTTTTGTTGGGCAAACTTGAGCACAGATTTTACATCTTGTGCATATTTGCTCGTTAATTTTGGGATGACTGGTTAGATAGTTGTCTATTATTTTAGAAATTAATTTGGGTAGATTTAAGGCATTAAATGAGGCTCTTCTGGGTGGTTTAAAATTTATTATTTGAACGTCTTCAATTTTTTCTCCTAAAATTTCTATGTTTTCTAATTCTTGAGTATTAAATCTCAATTCTTTTGCTGAATTGAAGATAGGAATATCATCAGGATTCAATCCTACTATTTCGCAGGCAACTCTGTCCAGGCTCAGTCCATCTTTTGATGCTAATATCAAACCTATTTGCCTTGGATTACCTGACTGAGGACCATTTCCTTCCATTCCGATGACAGCATCAAGTATATTCAGAGTCGGGTTTATAAAATAGTATAGTTCAACAAGGAATCTACTAAATCTGTTGTAATCCTTACCAGCGATAAAATGCCATTGCAATTTGTTCGTTCCAACAATTGACCCGAATAAATTTTTTACTGCTGATGTTAAGTACATCATTCCATGCGTTTTGAGTTTGGGGAGATTTATTATTTTATCAACTTTTTTAATGTTCTCATCAATCTCAAAATATTTATATAGTTTACCCCGTGGATGATTGTATTTAATAGGTGTGTTAAATTCGACTATCTCAAAACCCAATTTTTCTGCTATATCTTTGTATCCAGCATTCTTTGCATTGGTCCTTGTAGAGCCGAATCCGGGACTGTCTCCCAGAATAACCTTTGCACCCGTTTCCAATACGAGTTTCGCCACAGCTTCAACGACAGTTGGATGTGTCGTTACGCAAAGTTCGGGTGATTTGCCTATGAGAAGATTGGGTTTAAGCAGAACTATTTCGTTTGGTCTGACGAATTCAGAGATGCCACCCAAATAATCTACTGCCTCTTTGATTTTATCGTAAACTAATTCTGTATTATACTCTTTACATTTAACGATAGCAACTTGACTTTTCAAATTTTACCTTGTATTGAGAGCTCTGAAAAACTCACAAATCGTATTGTGTCATTCCGAACTTGTTTCGGAATCTAAATTGGGATGCTGAAACGAGTTCAGCATGACAGATAAAGTAATCTTACTTTTGAAGTATTTAAGAGACTTCATATAGAGATTTATGAAACCGCGAATTTCGCGAATCTTCACGAATAAAAAGTTATTCTTTGTGTTCGTTGTGTCGTCGTGGTTAAGGTTCTAATTAATCTGTAGTTTTTTTTGAAAATTTATAAAGTGAATAATTTATAATTGTATATAAAAAGTAAAGAGATAAAATTTTTCTGTTTTAATTTATTGAAGTGATGGAAATTTAAGAAACTTCTAAAGAATTTATATTTTTAAAAAGAGCATTTGGTAGAGAAGCAATAATATAATTTGAATAATTCCTTTACACTAATTATTTATGCGAAATCCTTACAGGGTTTATAACATGAGATTTATCTCGTTAGATGCTTTGCGACATAAATGTCGCGTTACATTCCTACCCAGCGTGATTACGCTGGGCTAAATATACAGAATCCTTTCAGGATTCTTGGAGGGACAGAACATTGTTCTGTCCCTACAGTAAAATCTCTGCGTTCTTAGCGCCTTCTTTGCGTGCTTTGCGGTTAAATATGAATTTGTGGAAAATAATTTTTGAAAATTTGTCATTGCGTCTCTACGTGATTTTTGTTTCCTTCGTGGTTGTATTGTTTTCGAATAAATTGATTGATAAATATAAAATGGCTTGACAAAGAAAATTGTAGAAGAATAAATATAAATCATAATGCCGAAGTGGTGGAATTGGTAGACGCGCTAGATTCAGGGTCTAGTAGGAGCCAATCCTGTGCGGGTTCAAGTCCCGCCTTCGGCATTTTTTTATTTTAATTCATAATTGATAGTTAATAAAGGATATAACCGCAGAGTTCGCAAAGTAGGCGCTAAGGACGCAAAGATAAATACATAATTCTTTAACCACGAAAAGAACGAAGAATATGAAAATTGTTTAACCACTAATGGACACAAATCTTACTTATTTGTCTTACCATTAATGAATATTATTTTTTTATCTTTTATTACCGTGTTCATCCGTGTTTATCCGTGGTTTATTAATATTTTTCTTAGTGTCTCTGCGTCTTTGCGTTTGATAGTTCTTCTATTTTTTAACGCAAAGTCGCCAAGTCGCAAAGAAATAAAATATTCTAACCGCGAATTTCACTAATTAATGCTAATCTTTTTTAAAATACCATTCGCGTAGACTTGCGTGATTAGTGGTTAATAAATATCTTTGGAATTTTTTGTGGTCGTTGTGTCGTTGTGGTTAAACATTTTATCTCAAATGGTAGGAATTAAACAGAATCTTTCAATTCAAATCTCTTTTAAGGAAGATGATAAGGCTTAGTATCCAGCAGATAATGATGTAGGATAAGGATACTATGACTAAACTGTTGATGTCGGTTAAATCGCTTTTCCAGGGATTTCCGACTCCACTTGCCATATCTGAGGACATTACTAAAGGCAGGTCTAAATATGATGTGAATATGTAATTGGTTAGGTTGAAGTGATTAAATTTTAGTAAGTGCTTAATTGGTTCGATTGTGAATAGTGTTCCGACAGCACCTCCTACAGCTACTGCCACATTTTTTGATATTACTGATATGAAGAATCCGTAAGTAACTGTCGCCATTAAAGGGAATAGGAGAAAGATAAAAGATTTTAATAAAGCAATAATCATTTCTCCCTTTGAATATACAACTAAATCTTCTTCCATTACGTCAGAAAAATCATATTTGAATTGTGCGTATATGATGATGATTAAAAATGTTATTATGAGTAGGAGTATCATATACAATGAGGATATAATCCACTTTGATATAAGAAATTCTATTCTTCTGATAGGCTGTGTGAGAATAACTCTGAGAGTTCCACGTGTTGCTTCGTTTGCCACGATAATGGATGAGAATATTGTGGCAAAAAGAGGCAGGATTGAGGTGCAGACGCCAAGCATTGCTGTGATGAGAAATGAGAAGCCTGTGAGTTGCATTTCTGATGAAGTAAAGGCAATACTTTTGACCATAACAAGTGAACTAATAATAATACAGATTATTCCGAGATAAGAAATCTTTGACCTCGAATGTTTAATTATTTCATTAATGATTAATTTGTAAATTCTACTTATCATAATTTAATCCAAATTGAGATTTCTGAAATACTGCCATTTTATAACTAAAAGCGAGATTATTTTATTTGTCATGCTGAACTCGTTTCAGCATCTCAATTGAGATTCCGAAACAAGTTCGGAATGACACAAATATAAAAACATAGTTTTTCAGAGATTTCAAATTGAGACTTCTGAAGTACTGGCTAAAATCGAGATTGCTTCACGGGTTCCTTCGCTTTGCTCAGGACAGGGTTCGCAATGACATATACCCCTCTCCTTAATCCTCTCCCGCAAGGGGAGAGGAAACGAGAAGGCATCCCTGCCGCAATAAAATTGGTAGCCACAGGCTTTAGCCTGTGTAAAATAAACGCAATCTAAAGATTGCGACTCGTTTTTGAAATATTTCAGAAATCTCTATTTTATTGATAATTTTTTCTTTGTTAGTTCGAGAAATAGTTCTTTAAGTGTCCTTTTTACTTTGTAGATAGATGATACGTAAATTCCCGAATCGCAAAAGAGTTTGTTTAATTCTTCAGGCACTATTGAATTGGTCTTAATCAGAATAGAATTTTTGTTTATAGAAATTGTCTCACCTAAATTTTTATCACTTATAAATAATTTTATTTTCTCTGGTTCGGGATAATCTATTTCAAGAATACTTTCTGAAAATTTAAGAAGATTTTCTAAATAGTCACAAGCAACGAGTACTCCTTCGTTTAATACCGCTACTCGATTACACACTTCCTCAATTTCATACAGGAGATGACTCGATATGAGGAATGTCATCTTATTATTCTTTGATAAGAATTTGATGAGCTCCCATACTTCTCTGGTTCCATCAGGGTCTAAGCCATTTGTTGGTTCATCAAGAACAACGACTTTTGGTTTAGTTAAGAGCGCTTGAGCAATAGCGAGTCTTTGTTTCATACCGTGAGAATAAGTTCTAACCCTATCATTAGCTCTATCTAAAAGCCCGACATAATCCAGAATTTCTTCGATTGATTTTTTGTCTTTCAAATTAGAGAGTCGTGCGAGGAGAGAAAGATTTTGTCGAGCAGAAAAATTGTCATAAAAAGCAGGTTCTTCGATAAAAGCTCCAATTTCTTTGAGGTATTTAGTTACTTCTTTATGTTCCTTACCAAGAATTCTTATCGTTCCGGATGTGGGATATACAAGTCGAACGAGCATATATAAAGTAGTGCTTTTACCTGCACCATTAGGACCTAAGAATCCAAAGATGTCATTTTCATAAACCTCGAAAGAGAGGTTGTTAATGACAAGTCTTTTACCGAAGTATTTGTATACGTTTATGAATTCGATAACAGGTTTCGTTAAGTTAGTCATTTTACCTTTGTTTGTGAATATATTACATTCTTTTCATTAAATTATTAAACGCAAAGGACGCAAGGAAAACACAAAGTATGCAAACAAAATACAACTTATTCTTTCATTTATCAATCTTAAAGGTTCTGCGTTTTATCTCTTTGTTTTTTACGATTAATTTGCACTTTCTGAGGTTTCTTTTTGTTCTAACAATAATTTTTGGACAATATTTTTAACCGTATCTCCGTCAAATGTTTTTCCTGTAGATTTCAGATTTTTCATAAGAATTCCCATAACTTTTCCCATATCTTTCGGAGAGGAGGCACCTGTTTCTTTAATAATGTTTTGAGCTTCTGAGGATATTTCATCTTCTGAGAGTTTTTCTGGGAGATAAGATTCAAGGATTTTAAGCTCTGAAGTTTCTTTATCCACAAGGTCTTGCCTATTTCCCTTTTTAAATTGTTCGATGGAGTCGTGATGTTGTTTGACCATTTTTTGAATGATGGTCATTATTTGTTCGTCATTTATTTCAGTATCTTTTTTCTCTTTTTCTTTTTTAGTTATATCAGTTTTTACCATTCTTAAGACAGAGACTTTAAGTGCATCTTGTTGTTTAAGAGCAATTTTAAAATCCTCATTTAATTTTTCCTTCAGAGTCATATCGTCCTCCAATAATAAACCAGAATATTGTTTTAAAAATTTATCAAGAGCTTTATATTTATTTTTTCGTATTGAGATAATCAATAAAATTCTCAATAATTGTGTTAATTTGGTATAAGATTAAGGTTTTAGGTTAAAGGGTGATTGGGTTATTTTTTAGAGATTTAAATTAGATTTGACAGCGTATAAAATTTGTGATTAACTTTAAATAAATCATTTATTAGGAGTAGGGGAAATGAAATACAGAATTTTAGTTGTTGATGACGATGAAGATATTCTTGATATGATAAGAGTGATATTAAAAGATGAGTATGAGGTATTAGGGGCAAAGAATGGGGAGTCTGCACTGGAGGTATTAGGTGATTGCGAGCCGGATTTGTTTATCCTTGACGTAATAATGCCTGACATAAGTGGTTTTGAGGTTTGTGAGAGGATTCGGAATAATGAGAAATTTAAAAATACACCCATATTCTTTCTGACTGTGAAAGGGTCTCTTGATTTTATTAAAGCAGGTTATAAAAAGGGGGCTAATCTCTATCTGACAAAGCCTATGGATCCCCATAGAATTAAGAAAAATATCGATGTTTATTTTGAAAAAAATCAACCCCCATCAAGAGTTAAAAAGTATAGTTTTGATGAGTTGAAGGATCTTATTTCGACTAAAAGTAAAAAGGAGCCCGTTAAGAAAGTCGAACCACAAAGACCAGTTGTAAAGTTGGAAAAAATTGAGAAAAAGAAGGATGTTGAACCTGTCAAATCCAAATCCCCTGTAGAAGAAAAAAGAGCGATAGAAAAAGAGGAGGAAGTGGAGCGGGAAGAAGAAAGATTAAGAGTCATTCTGGTTGATGATGATGAGGATCTTCTCAAGATAATGGAAACAGCAATGTTAGAAAAATATGATTTATTGACAGAGACAGATGGGATAGAAGGTTTGAATAAGATTATAAAATATGAACCTGATTTGATTATACTGGATATTATGTTGCCGAAAATGAGTGGATTACAGATATGTGAGTCTATCAAGAATGAAATATATCTAAAAGACATTCCCCTTATTTTTGTATCAGCGAAAAGCGATAAGAAAGTCATTGAAAAGGCGAGGATGCTTGGTGCACTGGATTTTATTCCGAAGCCATTTGATCCATTAGAATTACTGAGAAAGATTGGGAGGATGAAGATAATGGCAAGATCAAAAGAAATGACCTTCGGGGAAATATTGAAAAAGGAAGCGTTATTGGAAAATAAACGTGCCGCAAAGAATAAAAAAAGGGAAGTGACTTATCAGAGAAAAAAAGAGGCAAGTCATATCGATTTTATTGATTAGTTTGTTAATATAGAACTAAAGAATTTTTTGAATAATTCCTACCATTTATTCTTATTTTGTTTGAATAGTAATCAGTTATTATTTCGTTTTGTTCTTCTAATTTGAGACCTCTGAAATACTACAAGATTCTTCGCTGACCCTTCGCTTCGCTCAGGGCTTCGGCTCAGAATGACAATACTTGCTGTGTCATTGTGAGAAGGCGAAGCCGACGAATCAATCTCGTTTTTAACTAACTTTTAGCAGTTTTTCAGAGGTCTCAATTTATTATCTAAAGACCATTCCCAATTCAAGTAATTAATTTCTATTTTTTTATTCAGGTTCTTAAAATTATTGTCGATAATCTTAATAAGACTGTTCTTTGAAATAGTCTGAACAAGTAATCCTTGACAAGATATGTGTATAATTATATGGTTTTAGCTTAAAGAAAATGTATTAAACATAATTATTTGAACGGTAAAATATTTTGAAATGAGAACAATAATAAATTCTTAAAAGGGATTCGGTGATGGTAGGAAAAGGAAGTTTTAAAAATAAAGGGAAAAAAGATAAGAAGAGTGATACTCAAGAGTTATACAAAGAGAAAGCTTCTAAAAAGGAGCATGATACTCAGGAGTTAGAACAAGAAGCCCGTTTACAAAAAGATATTAAAAATAAAAATGAAGTTCATTATTCCAAAACGGAGGAAACAGTAATGACAAATGACGAAATAATTGAAAAAATTCAGAACAAAATAAACGAACAGAATGATGTTATTAAAGAGCAACAGAAGCAGATTCGTGAGCAGGAAATTAAGATTAATGAACAAGAGCAGATGGTTCAAAATCTTGAAACTGAGATTGCCAATCTTAAAAACTCAGCAAAGGAAAGAGAAGACCTTATTAGCCGTCTTAGTACTCTTATAGAGTGAAAATAAGGACTTTTATTCGAATTTATTTGGTAAGCTTTTTGTAATGTATTTTACATAATTTATTTTTCTATTTTATTCACAGGTAAATTTTAAGCTGAACAATGATTTGTTCAGCTTTTTCTTTTTATGCTCTTAAGTTTCTTTTTCTCGAAAGTATTGTATAAAAATTTGTAGACATATTTCTTCTTCGTTCCATAATGGCGTTATTTGTTTTTAATAAACTTAAGATTGGGGAAAAATTATAATGGCAATAATATACGGTAAACAGTTCAAAAAGAATGAGATTTTAAGAAGGGTCGGCGATATGTCCCAAATTGCGGGAATAAAGAGAGTTGAGTTTAAAGACGGGGAGGAAAAAGGAGTTGAGGCATTACTATTTAAGACTGGCTCAGGCTTTGAATTTACTGTTTTAGTTGATCGGGCAATGGATATTTCTTCAGCGAGTTATTGTGGACAGTCGTTGTGCTGGAGGTCATCAACAGGTGATGTGGCTCCACAGTTTTATGAACCTTCTGGAATTGGATTTTTGCGGAGCTTTTTTGGGGGATTGCTCGTTACTTGTGGACTGACTTATTTAGGAGCACCGGATGTTGATGAAGGTGAAGAATTGGGATTGCACGGTCGCATATCTCATATTCCTGCTGAAAATGTTTCTATCAATCGTAATTGGCAGGGTAATAATTATCTTCTTTCTGCAACAGGTACATTAAGACAAACAAGAGTTTTCGGAGAAAATATTACATTAGCGAGAACTATATCAACCAAGTGTGGAGAATCTCGGATTTTTATCAGAGATATTGTCCAGAATGAAGGATTTCAAAAGACTCCCCTAATGATTCTATATCATTGTAATTTTGGATTTCCTTTAATGGATAAAGGAACAGAGCTTATTTCACCTTCTATTGAGGTTCTTAGAAGAGAAGATAAGAAAGGTGCATTGCAAAAATCTTATTCCATTTTTCCCGAGCCCATTAAGAATTTTAGTGAAGAAGTTTATTATCATAAAATGAAGGCGGATAAAGATGGATTTGTTACTGTTAAATTAGTGAATAAAAAGTCAGGTCGTAAGGAAGGTTTTGGGATTTATTTGAAATATCGTCAGAGAGAACTTCCGAAATTTGTCCAGTGGAAAATGTGTGGAGAAGGGATTTATGTAATGGGATTAGAGCCAGCAAATTGCTGGGTTGAAGGAAGATCAGTAGAAAAACAGAGAGGAACGTTAGAATATTTAAAAAGTGGTGAGAAGAGAGAATATTTGCTTGAGATTGGGGTTTTATAGATAGAAGATAGTAAGGTCGCTGAAGGTTTTTTTATAAAAATATAAAAACTAAAAAAACTATTGACAGGTAGAGGTCGAACTATAAACTTCATACGATAAAAATTTGAGGTAATTTATAATAAAAATTATTTAATAATAGGAGGATAGAAAAATGGCAGTAAAGGTTGGAATTAATGGTTTTGGGAGGATTGGAAGGCTTTTCCTAAGAGCTGTTAAGGCACAAAAGGCTGATTTCGATATCGTTGGTATTAATGATATTACCGATGCGGTGACATTAGCTCATTTGTTCAAATATGATTCTGTTCATGGGATTTATCAGGGTGATGTGAAGGCTGAAGGTGACAGTATAGTCGTTGATGGGGATAAAATTAAGATTACGGCAATAAAAGACCCTGCTCAATTACCCTGGAAGGATTTGGGTGCGGAAGTTGTTTTAGAATCAACCGGTCTTTTTACCAAGAAAGAGGATGCTCAAAAGCACATTACAGCTGGTGCGAAAAAAGTTCTTATTTCTGCTCCTGCGAAGAATGAAGACATTACCATTGTTTTGGGCGTTAATGAAAAGATGTATGACAAGAACAAACATCATATCATTTCTAATGCTTCTTGCACAACGAACTGTCTCGGACCGATTGTGAAGATTCTGAATGATATTTTTGGTGTTGTAAAAGGTCTTGTGACGACTATTCACTCTTACACAAATGACCAGAGAATTCTTGATTTGCCGCATAAGGATTTGAGAAGAGCCAGAGCGGCGGGTTTGTCGATGATACCGACAACAACGGGTGCGGCTAAAGCAATTGGTTTGGTCATTCCAGAACTTAAGGGTAAATTAAATGGTCTTTCAATTAGAGTTCCGACTCCAAATGTTTCATTAATTGACCTTGTTGCAGAATTAAAGAGACCTGTAACGGTGGAAGAAGTAAACGCCGCTGTAAAGAAGTCTGCGGATGGCGAATTGAAAAAATACGTCTGGTATTGCGATCTGCCACTGGTGAGTAAAGATTTTAATGGTACTACCTATTCTGCAATATTTGATTCTCTTTGTACTTATGCTGTTGATAATATGGTAAAGGTATTAGCTTGGTATGATAATGAGTATGGTTACGCAACAAGATGCGTGGATTTGATTGAATATATTGCCGGTAAGTAATCTATAGAAATACCACATAATATAACAGAATTGTTTATGTAGGGAACGGTTTGAAACCGTTCCCTACATTTGATTTGCGACATAAATGTCGTACCACAGTATTTTGAAAACCTAATAATGGAGAAGAAAATGAGAAAGCCAATTATTGCTGGAAATTGGAAAATGAATCTTACGAGAGCAGAAGCCTTTGCTATGCTTGATAAACTCATTCCTGCTGTTCAGAATAATGACAGTGTTGAAATAGTGGTTTGTCCTGCGTATCCTGTTCTGGATGCGGTTAAGCAGAAAATAGCAAAGACGAATATAAAACTTGGTGCACAGAATGTTTTTTATAAAGATTCTGGGGCATATACGGGAGCTGTATCACCATTGATGCTTGTTGATATTGGAGTGGAATATGTGATTATTGGTCATTCTGAGAGAAGACAATATTTTGGTGAGACGGATGAAATGGTGAATTTAAGAGCACAGGCTGCATATAAACATAATATTCTGCCGATAATCTGTGTGGGTGAAACGTTGGAAGAGAGAGAATCAGGACAAACAGAATTTGTTGTGAAAAAACAAGTTGAAGGCTGTTTGAATAATTTACCAAGAGAAAAAATGATAAATACAGTTATAGCTTATGAGCCGGTCTGGGCTATTGGAACCGGTAGAAATGCGACCCCCGAACAGGCTCAAGAGGTTCATTCATTAATCAGGGGACTTTTAGAGAAGTTATATGATGAGAAACTTGCACAAGCTGTAAGAATTCAATATGGTGGAAGTGTAAAACCTGATAATATAAGAGAACTTATGGCAATGGGAGATATTGATGGAGCATTAGTAGGAGGTGCCAGCCTCAAAGCCGATTCCTTTGCGAAGATTGTGAATTATAATTTGTAGTTAGTTAAATAATTTGTAGGGAACAAACATGCCTGTTCCCTGCGGAATTATCTTCACTTTTCTGGAACAAATTTTACTGCATTAGCAACAACAGTACCGTTGCAAGCGTTGGTAAGAACCACAATTCCTGACTAACCTTTATCAAATTCAAATTCCCCTAATAGAGACCTCTGAAAAACTAAGGTTGTAGCGGTCGGATTTATCCGAAATTATATATTTTGTGCGATGAATCGCACCGCTACATAGTGCTTTTACTATTATTTCAGAGGTCTCTAAGAGATACCATTGAGATGAGTTTTCTTTGAGATTAATATTAATTTCTTTTGAACCATATTTATAATAAACAGAAAATATAGCATTAGTTGCTTGATCATTATACACAATTATTTAAAAGTAAAAAAGTGTGTGGAGAAATAAAAAAATCCCAGAATATAACATCTAGGATTTTTATTTAGGTTTTTATTAGATTTATTATTTTATTCTGTTTATAATTTTTTCTGTACTCTGGGTGCTCTGAGTCTGTGTGTAGTTTGTAATCCTGAGCCGAGAAGGGGTCTGACATAGTATTTGAAGGCATCTGTTACATTATTCCCTTTTTCATTTATGAATTCATTGGGCATCACACGTGTTTTACCCGCAACCTCTTCTAAGGGTGTAATTCTATAATCAACTGAGTAGTAACCGATTCTATGAATTGTAATAGAACCGTCAACATCATACCAGATGGCAAAGTGTGCGGCTTTTTCTCCAACTTCTCTTGCTTCTTGCTGATCAACATCCGATACACATCCCATAAATGACCGTTGTAAATAACCAAGAGTATCAGAACGAACTCTTTTAATTTTAAGTTTATCCTTAACTAATTTTGATAGAAGGTCACCTAAAGCACCTGTTCCAGAAAGCTGAACGTTGCCGTGTGCATCTTTCTCATTTTGTTCCATCAATTTTGTTATAATTGGTACTTTATCTTTATCTACAATTCCTTCTGATACTGCCACAACGCATCTTTTATATTTATCATAGGTTTCTTTTACATCTTTTAGAAAACTATCTGTATCAAATGGTCTTTCTGGAAGGTAAATTAGATGAGGACCATCATCAGGATATTTTTGAGCTATGGATGATGCAGCAGTTAAGAATCCAGCGTTTCTTCCCATCACAACACCAATATATACACCGGGAAGGGCTCTATTATCTAAATCCACACCCATAAATGCAAGGGCGACGAAACGCGCCGCAGAGCCATATCCTGGCGTGTGGTCATTGATTACTAAGTCATTATCGATTGTTTTTGGGATATGAATTGCTCTGAACTCGTAATCGGATTGTTGAGCTTGTTCATTGACGATTTTAACAGTGTCTGCAGAATCGTTCCCACCAATATAAAAGAAATATCTTGCATCATGAGCCTTCAATACTTTGAAAATTTCTTTGCAATATTTTTCATCAGGTTTATCTCTTGTTGAGAGTAAAGCTGAAGATGGAGTTATGGCTACTTGTTCGAGATTATGAGTTGTTTCTTGTGTTAAATCCATAAAATCTTCATTGATAATTCCCGCCACTCCATAGATAGCTCCATAGACTCTGTTGACTTGAGTAAATTTTCGTGATTCGAGAACGACTCCAACGAGAGATTGGTTGATAACTGCTGTGGGACCGCCTCCCTGGGCTACCACAACGTTGCCCTCAAGTTTCATATTCCAGCCTCCATTCGATTCGGATTTTGTATTATATGAAAAATTTTCATTGAAATTGTGTGAAAAATTGAGATGTATTCTTTATAAGCTGGTAAGTCAATGTCAATATAAAAAATGTTGAGAACACTATAAAATAAATAATTTAACCACGAAGGACACAAAAAATACAAAGAAAGATTTTTCAGTTCTTGAAAAAAAATATCAAATTTTTTAGTGGAATTAGTTCTATTTATTTAGTCAAATTAACTTACTTTTACAGAGTAATAAATAATTTTTGTTAATTTAATGATTTTTGTAATGTCTCGTTCCCAAGCCCCTGCTTGGGAATGAATATGACCCGAAGCCCGGCTTCGGTAGGACAAGGTAGCCACAGGCTTTAGCCTGTGTTAAATAAACGTAATCTAAAGATTGCGACTACCTACAGTAAGGTGTCAAAGCTGGGGCTTTGACAAATATATTTCTGTTCCCAAGGTGGGCCTTGGGAACAAGACATATACGGCATACCAAAATTTATGAACGATAATTTTTGAAAATTTATAATGCTTTTTATTCTATTATTAATTTTGGTGAGTCATAATGATAGCGAATGTTACTGCCATAGTTGGTAAGAATATTTTAAAGTTACTCCGAATTAATGGGGAGTTTGCGAGATTTACTTCTTCAACATTCCGATTTTTATTCACACCACCATTTAGAATTCATGAAACATTTTATCAGATGCGTTTTATCGGAATTAAGTCGTTACCAATAGCGAATATAACTGCACTGTTTGTTGGAATGGTGCTTGTATTGCAGACAGGGTATCAGCTGAATAAATTCGGGGCAAAGTTGTATGTGGCAGGAATTTCAGCAATTGCATTGGCAAGAGAGATGATTCCTGTATTTACGGCTATAGTGGTTGGTTCAAGAGTTGGGGCAAGTATAACGGCAGAACTTGGCACAATGAAGGTTTCTGAACAAATTGATGCAATGGAGAGTTTAGCTGTTAATCCTATTAAATATTTAGTTGTTCCGAGATTTATTGCATCAGTTCTTATGCTTCCCGTTATCACGATATATGCAGATGTAACGGGTTTTGTAGGAGGATTAATTATTGGAAATACAAGTCTGAATATTTCTGTAAGAATGTACATTAATAATACGACAACTCTTTTACTAAGGAGTGATTTTTTTGCTGGAGTAATGAAGACATTTGTATTTGGTGCGATAATTGCGCTTGTCGGATGCTATTATGGATTTAAGACTGAGGGCGGTGCGGAAGGCGTTGGAAAATCCACTACTACTTCAGTAGTTGTAACTATTGTCTTAATCCTTATAGTGAACTACATTTTAAGTGCGTGGTTGTTGAGCCTGAAGGCTTTTATGTGAAAATGATAATATTGAACCACAAAGGGCACGAAAAACACGAAGAATAAATAGTAATCATTATTTATATAAAATCCAATTATCGACCTCTACAGAGCGATTATATTCGTCTGCACCAATGTCATAGTCTGAGCCATCCCCACGAACTTGAATTGTCCCATTAATAGGTCTTGGATCACCTTCAAAATCCTCAGTAAGTCCTGAAATAAGACAACCTGCATCAATACAGGGAGAATCTGATCGCAGGTGATAATCAAAAATCTTATATGTATCTCCGATATGGGCTATTGAAGTGGCATCGCCCCAAACACTAATCATTGTTTTGGTATTAGAGACTGTAACAAATTGTTTATTCTGCGTAGTATCGGGATTAAGGAGTCTTCCAGCGTGTATATTTGTAGTCCAGGAAGCGGAACTGTTAGTGAGAGTTGTTTGAAAGGAATTAGAACTATAAACTGCACTTGCAGTCCAGATGCCTCCATTCAAAGTATCGCCAACAAATAGTGGGTTGAGTCCGATGTTATTACTGCACTCGGGAATTGATGAGTCCATCGCAGATACACTTGTATAAGCAAAGAGTCCTTCATCATAATAAACTCCATCCGGATTGCCGTAAAAGTCATTGTAGCTGACCATAGGGTCGCTATTAAAATCAGGCTCGTAGATGTCATACTTATTATTGTTGTAAAAAATAGTGTTCTTAATGGTAGGCGAGGAGTTGTTGCAATGAATCCCGCCACAGATGTAGGATGCCGAATTTCCTGAAATTGTATTGTTCGTGATTGTGGGCGAAGAGTAGTAGCAATAAATCCCGCCACCGCTGGATGCCGAATTTCCTGAGATGATGTTGTTTGTGATTATGGGCGAGGAGTTTTCACATGAAATCCCGCCAGCACCGGATGCCGAATTTCCCGAGATGATGTTGTTCGTGATTGTAGGCGAGGAGTTTTCGCATAAAATCCCGCCACCGCCGGATGCCGAATTTCCTGAAATCGTGTTGTTTGTGATTGCGGGCGAGGAGTTCTTGTAGCAATAAATCCCGCCACCGCCGTCGCCTGCCGAATTTCCCGTAATGGTGTTGTTGGTAATTGCGGGCGAAGAGTTATCGCAAAAAATCCCGCCACAGTGGTTGGATGCCGAATTTCCTGAAATCGTGTTGTTTGTGATTGTGGGCGAGGAGTTTTCGCAATAAATCCCGCCGCTGTCGACTGCCGAATTTCCTGAAATTGTGTTGTTTGTAATAATTGCGGGCGAGGAGTAGTAGCAATAAATCCCGCCGCCGTTGGATGCCGAATTTCCTGAAATTGTGTTGTTTGTAATTGTGGGCGAGGAGTTGTCGCATGAAATCCCGCCGCTGTCAGATGCCGAGTTTCCTGAAATCGTGTTGTTCGTGATTGTGGGCGAAGAGTAGTAGCAATAAATCCCGCCGCCGTCAGATGCCGAGTTTCCTGAAATTGTGTTATTTGTAATTGCGGGCGAGGATTGATAGCATAAAATCCCTCCACCATACGTGGCTGAATTTCCAGAGATTGTATTATTTGTGATGGTATTTGAATTATTTAAATTAGCACAGAGAACGCCACCACCAGCTTTATCAGAGTCTGTGGGTCCATTAGCATTTCCTCCAGTAATGTTGAAGCCATCAATTGTGGATGAAGTAATAGAATCCATAGTGACTGTATGATAAGCAGGAAGACCACCTCTGGCAGTGCTTCCATCTATTGTTGTTATATTTGTTGTCCAATTTCTCTGTGAACGAGATGTTTCAGTGCCATTGAACCCGCCATAGAGTTTCACGCCTGACTTCATCACAATCGCCTCATAATATGTGCCTTTAACAACCCAGACTTCCTCGTTTGCTATATCCGCATCATTAATTCCTGCTTGAATTGTTGTGTAAGCATCAGTCCAGGAATTGCCATTATTAGCTCCGGTAGCATTTTTGTTTACATAAACTACACCGAAGATTGGTGAAAGTAAAAGTAAACAAAAGAATAATAAAGTTAACAGATAAAAAGCAGGTATGTTTTCTTTTGGATTCATAATTTTCATTTTTTCCTCCTTAAATGATTTTATTCATACAAAATCCAGTTATTGACTCCTACAGAGTGATTATATTCGTCAGCACCAATATCATAATCTGAGCCATCCCCACGAACTTGAATTGTCCCATTAATAGGTCTTGGGTCACCTTCAAAATCTTCTGTCAATCCTGAAATAAGACAACCCGCATCAATACAGGGAGAGGTTGATTGAAGATGATAATCAAAAATCTTATATGAATCGCCGCTATGGGCAATGGATGTTACATTTCCCCAGACTTTAATTGTAGTTGAGGTATTGCTAACTATTACAAATTGTTTATTCTGTGTAGTATCAGGATTTAGGAGCCTCCCAGCGTGTTGATTTGTAGTCCAGGCAACAGAACTATCAGTCAGTATGGTCTGGAAAGTGGTGGAATTATAGACTGGTGCGGCAGTCCAGCTGCCTCCACTTAAAGTATCGCCGACAAATAGTGGGTCAAGTCCAATGTTATTACTGCACTCTGGAATCGCAGAATCCATCGCTACGACACTTGTGTAAGGTGTAGTGCCTTCATCATAGTAAACTCCATTCGGATTGCCATAGAAGTCATTATAGATAACCATAGGGTCACTACTCGTATCATACTCGTAGATGTCATACTTATTATTGTTGAAAAAAATAGTATTCTTGATTTGGGGCGAGGAGTTGTAGTAGCAATAAATCCCACCGCCGTAGGAACCTACCGAATTTCCCGAGATAGTGTTGTTGGAGATTTCAGGCGAGGAGTAGCAGCAATAAATCCCGCCGGCGCCGTAGTCTGCCGAATTTCCCGAGATTGTGTTGTTGGTGATTGCGGGCGAGGAGTTGTAGTAGCAATAAATCCCTCCGCCGTAGGAACCTGCCGAATTTCCCGAGATGGTGTTGTTGGTGATTTCAGGCGAGGAATAGTAGCAATAAATCCCTCCGCCGTAGGAACTTGCCGAATTTTCTGAGATGGTGTTGTTCGTGATAGCAGGTGAGGAGGAGTTGCAAAAAATCCCACTGCCCCAGTTTGCAAAATTTCCCGAGATGGTGTTGTTGGTGATTTCGGGCGAGGAGGAGTCTCTGCAAAAAATCCCGCCGCCGTAGTTATATGTAGAATTTCCCGAGATGGTGTTGTTGGTGATTTCAGGCGAGGAGTAGTAGTCGCAATAAATCCCGCCGCCGTCGTAGTATGCCGAATTTCCCGAGATGGTGTTGTTGGTAATCAGGTTGGTTTCATTCAGGCTATAACAGAAAATTCCGCCGCCGTAGTCGTTTGTCCCTCCGCCAATGGCTTCTCCGCCCGTAATGGTAAAGCCATCAATCGTAGCAGTAGTAATGTTATCCATAATAACAACGTGATATGCGGATAGTCCGTCGCGGGCGGTGCTGGCATCAATCTTCGTTACATTCGTTGTCCAGTTTCGCTCACTGCGTGAGGTCTCCGTGCCGTTGAATCCGCCATAGAGTGCCACGCCTGACTTCATCACAATTGCCTTAGGATAAGTCTCCTGCACTACCCATACCTCCTCGTCCGCAACATCTGCATCATTAATCCCTGCTTGAATTGTTGTGTAGGCATCAGCCCAGGAGTTGCCATTATTAGTACCGGTAGCATTTTTGTTTACGTAAACTACACCGAAGATTGGTGAAAGTAAAAGTAAACAAAAGAAAAATAAAGTTAACAGATAAAAAGCAGGTAAGTTTTCTTTTGGATTCATAATTTTCATTTTTTCCTCCTTAAATGATTTTATTCATACAAAATCCAGTTATTGACTCCTACAGAGTGATTATATTCGTCTGCACCAATATCATAATCTGAGCCATCACCACGAATTTGACTCGTTCCATTAAAAGGTCTCGGGTCACCTTCAAAATCTTCTGTCAATCCCGAAATAAGACACCCAGCATCAATACAGGGAGAAGTTGATTGAAGATGATAATCAAAAATCTTGTAGGTATCGCCAGTATGAGCAATAGAAGTGATATTCCCCCAGACAATGATTGTTGTTTTTGTATTACTAACAATGACAAATTGTTTATTTTGTGAAGTATCTGGATTAATTAGTTTTTTAGTGAGCGAGTCATTTGTCCAGGAGGCTGAACTATTAGTTAATATGGAATGAAAAGTATTAGAGTGATAAACGGCGTTCGCCGTCCAAGTACCTACAATAATGGTATCACTAACAAAGAGAGGGTTCAATCCAATGTCATTACTGCACTCGGGAATCGCTGAGTCCATTGCTGAGACACTTGTATAGGGTGTAATCCCCTCGTCATAGTAACACCCATCTATGTTTCCATAGAAATCATTGTAGCTGACAAAGGGATCGGTATTTGCATCCTGCTCAAATATATCATATTTATTATTATTGTAAAAAATTGTATTTTTAATAGTAGGCGAGGAATAACCACAATAAATTCCTCCGCCATTGTTATTTGCTGAATTTAAAGAAATAGTATTGTTAATAATAGTGGGTGAGGAGTATGTGCATTCAATGCCACCACCCTCGTATGCTGAATTCTCCAAGATAATGTTATTCATGATTATGCAATCAGAGGAGTTGTCGCAATAAATTCCCCCCCCAGCATTCGATGCTGAATTTTCAATAATAGTATTTTTCATAATTGTGTCCGAAGATTGCCAGCAAGAAATTCCACCTGCACAATCTGTTGCTGAATTTCCTGATATTGTATTGTTATTAATTGTAGAAGATGAATTGGAGCATCCTATTCCGCCTCCATCATCTATAGCTGAGTTTCCTGATATTTTATTATTTGTAATGGTTATTGATGAATAATAGCATAAAATCCCTCCACAATATGTGGCTGAATTTCCAGAAATTATATTGTTTACAATAGAATTTGTATTATTTAGATTGACACAGTAAATCCCGCCACCATTTATATCATAAGGTTCTGTAGGTCCATTAGCATTTCCTCCAGTAATGGTGAAACCATCAATCGTGCAAGAAGTAATAGAATCCATAGTGACTGTATGATAAGCAGGCAAACCACCGCGGGCAGTGCTTCCATCTATTGTTGTTATATTTGTTGTCCAATTACGCTGGGAGCGAGATGTTTCAGTGCCATTGAACCCACCGTAGAGTTTCGCGCCTGACAGCATTGTAATTGCCTCAGGATAAGTCCCCTGTGCTACCCATACCTCCTCGTCTGCAACATCTGCATCATTAATCCCAGCCTGAATTGTAGTGTAGGCATCAGCCCAGGAGTTTCCATTATTAGCACCTGCAGCATTTTTGTTTACATAGACTACTCCTTGAACAGATAATTGTAAAATAAAACAAAATAATAATATCAAAATTAATTGACAAGAAGATAAGAAGTTAATATTTATACGAGTTCTTTTCATTATTTTTACGCCTCCCTACTAATTAAAACTTGAGTTCTTTGAAATACTTCTTATAAAACGAGATTTATCTCGTGAATACCTGTGACATAAATGTCGTGTGTCAGCAATGAATGAAATATTTAAGAGTTCTCAAATCATTATTCATAAAAAATCCAGTTATCGACCCCTGTAGAGCGAATATACTCATCAGCCCCTATATCGTAATCAGAACCATCCCCTCGAATTTGGCTCGTTCCATTAAAAGGTCTTGGGTCACCTTCAAAATCTTCTGTTAATCCTGAAATAAAACATCCCGCATCAATACAGGGAGAATCTGATCGCAAGTGATAATCAAAAATCTGATATGCATCGCCACTATGGGCAATTGATGTTACATCTCCCCAGACATTCATTGTTGTAGATGTATTGCTCACTATAACAAATTGTTTATTCTGCGTAGTATCGGGATTTAGGAGCCTTCCAGCGTGTTTATTTGTAGTCCAGGAAGCGGAACTGTTAGTGAGAGTTGTTTGAAAGGAATTAGAACTATAAACTGGTGTTGCAGTCCATGTTCCCCCGCTTAAGGTACCACCAACAAAGAGAGGGTTCAATCCAATATCATTACTGCACTCGGCAATCGCCGCATCCATTTCTGATACGCTTGTATAGGGAATAGTGCCTTCATCAATATAAATCCCAACAAGATTGCCATAGAAGTCATTGTAACTAACTATAGGGTCGCTATTGGTATCATATTCGTAAATGTCATATCTATTATTATAGGAGAAAGTATTGTTCTTAATTTGTGGGTCAGAGTTAGATTGGCAATAAACTCCACCACCTTCAGCATTGGCAGAATTTCCAGATATTGTGCAGTTTACAATAGTGGGAGAGGAGGAAGTATAGCAAAAAATTCCACCGATATAGTTTGTTGCCAAATTTCCTGCGATAATATTGTTCATAATGGTAGGTGCTGAGGAAGAGTAGCAGTAAACTCCACCAGCATAGGCTGCAGAATTTCCTGAAATTATGTTGTTTTTGATGTTAGGAGAAGAAGACCTGCAAAAAATCCCACCACCATCAACATTTACTGTATTTCCAGTAATAATATTGTTTGATATGATAGGTGATGAAGAATAGCAATAAATCCCCCCGCCTGGCGAATATGCTGAATTATCAATTATTTTATTATGTAAAATAGTAGGAGAAGAAGAGGAATAACAGTAGATTCCACCAGCAGCAGAGGCCGAGTTTCCTGCAACTATGTTGTCTGTAATATTGGGTGAGGCATTCCAGCAATGAATTCCCCCACCGTCTGTAGCAGAATTTTCTATAATCTTATTGTTTGTAGTGTTAGGTGAGGAATTATTGCAAAATATACCACTTCCATAATCAGCGGAATTTCCTGAAATTGTATTATTTGTAATGTTAGGTGAAGAAGTATCTCGGCAATAAATTCCACCACCTGAGTCAACCGCTGAATCCCCCGAAATTGTATTCCCTATTATCACAGGTGAGGCTGTAAGGCAAGAAATTCCTCCACCATCATCGGAGGCAGAATTTTCAGTAATAATATTGTTTGCGATTGTATTTGTATTATTAAGATTGGCACAGTAAATTCCAGCACCTCTCTTATCGAATTCTGTACCTCCATTTGCTTTTCCACCTTTAATGGTAAAACCATCGATTGTTGCGTTAGTTATAGAGCCCATCACTACTACATGATAAGCGGGTGAACCACCGCGAGCAGTGCTTGCATCTATTATGGTGACATTTGTTATCCAGTTACGTTGAGAACGAGATGTTTCAGTACCATTGAATCCACCATAGAGCTTAACACCTGTTTTCATTATAATCGCTTCGGTGTAAGTTCCTTTTGCCACCCATACTTCTTCATTTGCAATTTCGGCATCATTAATTCCTACTTGGATAGTTGTATAGGCATCAGCCCAGGAGTTCCCATTATTAGCACCGGTAGCATTTTTGTTTACGTAGACTACTCCTTGAACAGATAATTGTAAAATAAAACAAAATAATAATATTAGAATTAATAGATAATTAGAAAATAAGTGATTTTTTTTAATTTTATTTTTCATTTTTGCCCTCCATTTAATGAAGTGGTTGTTTAAAAAATAATCAGAAAAACGAGATTGCTTCACGATAAGACTGTTTGCAATGACACCACACAAGCTTCTAATGTGTCATTGCGAGGAACGATAGTGACGAAGCAATCTCGCATTTTGGAGTTTTTAAACAATCACTTAATGAATTACAATTTACTTCTATACTTAATAGTTTTTTAACATAATTCCATAACCAATTTCAAGTAAAAGTTTTGTAATTGTAAAAAATTTGTGATGCTTTATTCAGTGAGTCCAAGATTTAAAGATAGTTGCTTTTCTAATTATCAGAAATTATTTTGAAGTTTTTATGGCTATCTTTGTATATATTTAGTAGAGATGAGTATGTTTTTATTATGTATGATTTGAGACTTTTGAAAAACTTTAAAAACGAGATTGATTCGTCGGCTTCGCCTCCTCACAATGACATTTTAAGGTCTCTGTTATTCTGAGCGAAGCGAAGAATCTCGTAGTTTGGCAAGTATTTCAGAGCTCTCGATTTGAGAGAAAGATTTAGTGTCATCTGAGATGATGAGAGGAATCGTCCAATATAAGTGTTGAAATAAAATTAATAAGGAGAGTCAGGAAAATGAAAAAATCAGGCATTGCATTAGTCGTTGTATTATTAATCTTGGTGTTTGTTAATTATGCGATAGCGGCGCTTTTTGAGACTATGGAAAGTAATGTCACAAGAGTAAATGCAGAGTTGAGAAGTGTAAGTGTAGCTCTTGAAGCTTATATGGTGGATTGGAATGTTTACGCTGATAATTTATCGAAATTAACCACACCTGTTGCCTATTTAACTTCTATACCTAAAGACCCATTTGCTACTGGTACTGAGCAAGGGCAAGTAGTCCCTCTAAATTATCTTAAAAAAGATGACAAAGTTTACGTTTATAGTTATGGACCTGATAAGGACGATGACAATTGTGAAATTGCTTATGATTCTACTAATGGAACAAAAAGTGATGGTGATATTTTTAGGGTGAATGAACGTCAGTCTGAAAAACAAATATATCAGCCAACCACAGCCTTTGAAGATGATCAGATTGCAAAAGCTGATGAGAATAATGGGATTAAAGAATATATGCTTGCATTGAAAGAATCAAAAATAAATACAAATTTGACAAATGATTTGAGTAATGTGCTTAAAAAGGGTTGGAGTGCAAGTTCAAATGATATTATTACTCTTATAAATGAAAATCAAAAGGCGATAGATTTGATTCATAAAGGTTCACAGAAGCCCTATGCTAAGGCGGTTATGGATGAAAGTAAAATAGATTTCAGTGCTCCTGTCCCGAATTTTTTATTCATACAAGTATTAAGTAAAATTATGGTTGCCCAAGGTAAGAAATTTGAGAGCGAAGGAAATGTTAAGGATGCTATACGAAATTATATTGATGTCATAAAATTTGGAAAAGGGATAGGGCATAGCCCATTCTTGATTGGTAAGCTTATCGACATTGCTGTTGAAACAATAGGATATAAAGCATTAGTAAGTGCGCTTCTCCATTATGAATTATGGACAGTTCCTCTTACTGAACTTCAAGGAGAATTAGCCGAGATGGAGAAGAGGACAAAACCTATTTCAGATACATTTTGGAATGAACATCTGATGTTTGTGAATACGATTGAGAAACAGGCACGAGGGGAAATGAAGGCTGATGGAACTTCAGCTCTATATTTAAGATTAAATAAGGATAGAATAATTGAGAATAACACAAAATTTTGGAAGGCATTTGTTGAGAATTTGAAGAAACCTTATGCTGAAATGATTAAGTTTGACCCTACCGCTATGATAAATGAAATGGATGCAATGAATCGTATGTTGGTTCCCAATTATCTTGAGGCAAGTACAAGAGATTTTACCGCCCAGGTTTGGGAAAAAGCGGCACAGATTATTGTTGCATTAAAGATTAGTAAAGCGAGAACTAATGCTTATCCTCCTTCTTTAGGTCAAATTAAAAGCACTACTCAGAACATTCCAATAGACCCATTCTCAAATACTGATTTTAAATATATGCCTGCAAACAGTTCTTTTATATTATACAGTATAGGACCGGATATCGTTGATGAAAGAGGGCAGAATATTTATGATCCAACGAATGGGACAAGGAGTAGCGGGGATATAGTATTTACCAATTGATTTAAAATTGATTTTAAATAATAGCTCAATTAAAGTAAATTCTTTTTTGTTGTCTCGTTCCCAAGCCCCTGCTTGGGAATGAAGATTTTATTAGAAGCCCCAGCTTTTATGATGGTGGAGGGTACATATCCTCCACCAAAATTGTGGACAGGATAAATATCCTGTCCATCTTTCAGTCCGAGATTTTTAAAATGGGGACAGACAGCAAGTGTCAGTTCCCATTTTTTATAAGGTATCAAAGCAGGGGCTTGGGAACAAGACCTACCCCCTTTTTTATTTTTAATATGTGGAGTGCGGTAGCTTGCTACCGCTTTATCAGGTGAGATTTTGGTCTCGCCTATTTGTAATCGTTGGAACGCATATATGCGTTCCCTACAATGGAAGCAAGCTTCCACAAAACAAAGGGAAAGCAAGCTTTCGCACTCCAAAGAGTATTTTGGGAATAATAATTTTTATGCGTCCCCTACAAACCTATTCATTATATTCTAATTTCGTCTTGCCTATTTTTATTTCATCTTTCGTTTTTAATAATTTTTCTTTGCAAATTTTGTCATTAATGTACATCTTATTCGTTTTACTAAGGTTGATTGCTTTAAAACCTTTGGGAGTTTTTTTGAGGATAATATGGACTTTTGATATGTAAGGGTCAGAGATAACAATATGACAATTATCCTCTCTTCCTATAGTTATTTCATCATTTACTAAGTCGTAATATTTTACTGAACCGGAAGATTCAAATATAGTTAATCTGCAATGATTGAGTTGTTTAGCCTGATTTGAGTTAACGATAATTGATGGCATCGTGGAAGTTCTTCTGAAAAGCCCCTTAGCCATTTCTCTTGCGGAGAAGATGCCCCTCGATTTGAGGACATACGCCATAAGGATTGTGAATGTAAGGGCGCTGATTAGTATTGCGAAAATGATGTTTATTTCTATGAATGTATTAAATATACCGTGCAGAATTGAGGAAAGGAGCAATCCGAGTAAGAATAATTTTAGCCATCTCTTTTTCTGGAGTTTTGATAATCCAATGAAATATCCGAAGATTCCTGAAAAGCAGATGTGGACAAACGTTACTGAGGCAATCCTGATGATGTTGTTGATAACGGGTAAAATTAAATTGCTTTGATTTAGTTGAGCCACTTCAATTGTTTTGTAAACATAAAATACATTTTCAGCGGCTGAATATCCAATCCCACTCATCATTCCATAAACTAATCCATCAAGAGGCTTATTTATTTTTTTGAGGATTGTGGCTAATATAACAACCGGGATTATCTTTATAAGTTCTTCTCTTAATCCTACAACGAATATATTCCCTGATAATTTGAGAATAAATGAATCGCTCTTTATTATTCCATCAGTAATGTGAGAGGTGAATTTGAGGAAAAATTTCAGGAGTGAAAAACCAATGAAGCAGGTAAAAAGAAAGACTAATATACTGAATAATATGTTCTGGTCTTTATCACTGAATATTCTATAAAGCAATCCTGCCCACAATAAGGAAGCGTAGATTATGATTCCATAAAGGATGAGATTGATGTTACCGAAGTAGAAGACAATTAATGGAATCATTGAAATGGCGAGTAAGAACCAGTAAACTTTGCTCTTAAACAATTCGCTGTTTGAAATTAATTCCACAGGAAGAATTTCATCTATTGTTTTGAATGAAGTTTTATCCGGAGAGGATTCAACCTCTTCCTGAAGAAATCCGATAGTGCTGTCTTCAACGATTCTTCCACAGTTTGGACATTTAGCATCATCCTTTTTTAATTCAAATCCACATATAAGACAATGCAAAGTAATGCTCCTTAATAAAAGACTAACTGATTTGACGAAAAGAATATCGAAAAATTCTATTCCAAAATTCACCTCTTGATAGGGATTAAGGGTGTGTAAGATGTGGGGAACGCATATATGCGTTCCCTACAAAAATTTATTTTTTATTGGTATCTATAAAATAGAGAAAAATACTATTCAAAGCTCTCAAAGGAACCTCAACTGTTAATCTGTAGAAAACCTTCATAGTACTTTCTGCTTTATGTTCTTTAACAAATCTAAGCGTAATTACGGCAGCAATCAGTCCGAGTGAACTAACAAGATATAAGAAACTAAAGCTTGAGATGTCAAATATGTAGAATTTATAATGGAATGAATTTAGCCTATCGATAATAATACCCCACGATACAGGAACTATACTTGTTGTTAAACTGGATATAAATGTTAAGATAGCGAAAGCTACTGCGGGTCTTTCCTCTGGAACGGTATACATACTTAGCTTTGCTCCAGAAACTACATAACCGCCGCCACATATTCCCATAAAAAAATATACTAAACCTATGGATATAATCCCAGTAGGAATAACATTTGCTGAGAATAAAAATAGGATGAGTAAATAAGTTATGATTCCAAATATAGATATTGTGGCTATGGGCTTACACCCAAAGAAATCGACATATTTTCCCCACAATAAAACACTTAAGAGAACACCTAATGTTGATAAGGCACCAAAATAAAGGATGAAATTTTCTTGAATCCCGACTCTGTCTTTAAGAAACAGTATAGTAAAACTGCCGATGGAGCATAAGGAAAAACTAATCAAGAATACAAATAACATATAGGTTTGAAAATTTCTATCTTTCAGAATTGTTTTTATATTAGAAGTGAATTTGAAATTCATATTTTCCTCTATATGACTTGATGGAACGGGTATTCTGTTCAAGAAGATTATGCTGATAAAGGCACTGATGGTGCTAATGAAAAAAATAAAGGCGAATCGGAAGGCATCAGGATTTTTCCCCATAAAAAATCCTAATATTATGAGCAAAAAAAATCCCGTAACGTTGATGGAAAATTGTTCTCTGGCGACATACTGTCCACGCAAATCATTTGGAATAATCGAGGAAATCCAGGGCATCCAGGCACAGGATGTAAATCCTCTTAATAATGAGTACATAAACATACTAAATATTATTATTAATAAGAGTAGATTATTAGAAACAGAATGAGCAAAAAATGGTGTAAATGCAATAACCAATATAAAGAACGCTCGGCTTGTCCATCCATACATCATCATTTTTCTATAACCGATTCTGTCGACATAGTGAGATGCTGGTAATTGAAGCATAGCAAGTAAAGGCGGTAGGGCAGTCAGAATTCCAATTGTGGTAGCACTTGCATTCAAGAATTTTGCCAGAAGTATTAATGGTATGCCGAGAACTATCATCCAGCTTATGGCATTAAAGATTTGAAATGTGTAGGCGTTATGAATACCTTTTAATCTATGCATATTGAATATTCAAATTGTAGCAGCGCGATTTATTGCACTTAATATATAGTTTGATAGATTCGAGAGTTATATCTAAAAACGAATATTATTTACCTCTTTGGCTTCTGAATTTTATCATTTTTAAAAAACCTTCGCTATAAGGATAGCACCGTGATTCGCTTTGGTATAATATGCAAGGAAATTCTTTGCAGTCACGTGGACAATATGAAATTGCTTTTTCTACTGCACAGGCAAGGATTTTACACACATCTCCCAGTTTCTCCTGTTGCTTTTTTAATTTATCTTTTGCTCTTGAATCGGTTCCAGAGAAACAATAACAGTTTTCTAATTTGAACATCTTGCAGACTGAGCAACATATCCCATAAGCTGAAATTTTGATTTCCTTTTCCATAGATTTCTCCATTTACCGGTGTAGACTTTACCACGTCATAAACTTGTTTATCCTTTAACTGCTCCTAATCTTAAGCCTTGCACAAAGTATCTTTGAAATGAAAAGAAAATAATTATCATAGGCAAAGCGCTTAAAGTGGCTCCTGCCATTAAAATGCCATAGTCTGTTGACCATTTATTTTGTAGAGTGGATAACCCAACCTGTAAGGTTTTCATTTCAACAGTGGTAGTAACAACAAGGGGCCATAGAAAATCATTCCACTGCGCCATAAATGTGAATATTGCCAGAACAGCTAATGCGGGTTTGCAGAGGGGGAGAATTATTCTTATAAACAAACCCAATTCTGAACAGCCATCAATTTTCCCTGCATCAAGCATTTCTGATGAGATTGATGTTATGTATTGTTTCATAAGGAATATGCCAAATGCTGTAGATAATGATGGTAAACATAAGGCGCTGTAAGTGTTAATGAGACCCATTCTTGAAATGAGTTGATAAAGAGGGATGAGCGTTACCTGTCCGGGAATCATCATACTTGAGATGATTGCCCAGAATATCGTTTTGTTTCCGATAAATTTCTTTTTAGCGAATGCATAACCTGCTGCACTACATAAAAATATATTAGAAACAGTGATTATTGATGCGACAATGAGACTATTGAGAACCCATCGCCACCAATGCGGTGCATTTTTGATAAGGTCTGCGAAGTTTCCAATGGTAGGATTCAGTGGGAAAATTTCAGGAGGGACTTTCAGATAACTCCCAACAGGTTTAAAGGAAGTGCTTAGCATCCAGAGTAATGGTGCTAGCGAGAAAAAAGCCCATAAGATAAGAAAAGCTAAACTTATTATTTTACACAAGGTTATCTTATTCATAAAAATTTATTTAACCGCAAATCACGCTAATCTTCACTAATTAAAATCGTAGAGAAGAGATAATAAACATTTAAAAATTATTACTCCAAATCCTGGATTCTGTATAGTTCCAAAATCCCTGCGGGATTTAGATATTCCTGCGCTCCTTCGGAGCTTTATTATTCGGGGTAATTCTGTTACGGGGATTGACATCCCCGTCTATAATCCATAATCCCTGCGGGATTGGTACTAAGCATATTTCAACGCCCGAATGGGCGTGCAGGAATATAGGCGTGGGGTTTACCCCACGCTAAATGAAATATAAACAATCTAAGCCCCAGCGAGGCGTAGGATAATGAATGCGCCCGATTCTCGGCATTCATTTTATATTTAGCACCAAAGATATTCCTGCGCTCCTTCGGAGCTTTATTATTCGGGGTAATCCTGTTACGGGGATTGACATCCCCGCCTATAATCCATAATCCCTGCGGGATTATAAATTAAAGAGATTGACATCCCTGTCTATAATCCATAATCCCTGCGGGATTTTGAAATCCTGTTACCTTATCTTGTTCCCAAGGTGAGCATTGGGAACAAGACAGAAATTCGCATTAATCGGTCTTTAATCCGCATCATCTGTGTTCTATTATTTCTTTTCATAGCTTCATTTAATATTCAACATCTGATGATAATAATTTAAATTCTATTATCGAAAGAATAATTATAATAAAGAATAGAACAAGTGCTTCGGCAGAGGCTAAGCCATATTTGGCACTTTTGAATGCCTCATTGTATATGAGATAAACCATAGTTGTAGTAGCTTTGTTAGGTCCCCCTTGAGTCATCACATAAATTTGTGTAAAAATCTGAAAGGAATAAATCGTTGTCATTATGAGAAGAAAGAGTGTTATTGGTTTTAACAAAGGCATTGTAATATGACGGAATGTTTGCCAGGCATTTGCCCCATCAATGATTGCCGATTCATATAAATCCTTCGGAATATCATCCATTCCAGTTAAATAGATAATCATACCAGCTCCGCCGCCTCCGATTAAAGACATCAATAGTAATGATGGGAGAGCTAAATTTGGATTTCCAAGCCAATTTATCTGAGCTTCTCCTTTAACTCCAAAAGAGATAAGAAAATTTAACAGACCATATTGCGGATTAAATATCCATTTCCATATCATAGCAACAATTACGCCTGAAATAACACCGGGAAGATAGTAAGCTGAGCGGAAAAAGACTCGACTATATTTACCAAAGGGTTTTACAAACAGTGCCAATAAAAGGGGAATAACAATCCCACCAATTGGAATATAAAAAATTGACCAGATGAAAGTGACCTTCAGTGCTTTCCAGAAAACATCATCCTCAATCATTTCGCGAAAATTGTCCAACCCAACCCAGATAGTTTTAATGCCTTTTTGTGGGATGAAAATATAATTTAAAAAGGCGTTGATAAATGCCATCAGGAGTGGGAGGAGAGTGAATACGACGAAGAGAATAAATGGAAGAGCAATAAAAAAATACGCACTCTTTTCTTTCTGAATCGTATAAAGAATTCCTTTTTTCTTAAGATGTAACATCTTATTTTATAAATTCAGGATTTGAAAACGTGTGTTTAAAATGAAATAATTAAATCAATAAATAATAATTGAGGGTTTTTAAATAAATGCAAGAATTAAAACCGATTTTTGAAAAAACTGTAGAGTGATATTCCTGCCGCATATTTTTGCGAGATAAATCTCGCACCACAATTTCTCAGAAATCTCAAAATGAGATCGCTGAAATATTAACATACTATAATTTGTCATTCCGAACTTGTTTCGGAATCTCAATTGAGATGCTGAAACGAGTTCAGCATGACAGATAAAATAATCCCGTTTTTGAATTATTTTATAAATCTTAAAATAGGAATTGAAAATTTCTATTTCCCCATTGATTATTTCTAATTAATAAAATCTCGTTATGGAGAATGGAAAATGACAAAATTCAATTTGAAAATTTTTTGTTTTGTTCTCTTCTATGTTTTGTGTGTGAGTTTTTATCTAAACGATAATGTAACTGGTGAACAAAATATGCGAAAGTGGGATAAAGCTGAATTAGGCTCTCTGCTTGATAAGGAGGGCAATGTTCCGCATCCGAAAAAACCTGTGACTATTAAATACTGGACCGTTCCAATTATGCCAAAAGGGGAAGAGGAGTTTGTTAAGAATAAAATTAATGAGTTTAAAAAATTATATCCTGAAGTTACGATTGAATATGAGGTTTTAACCTGGGAAGGACAGAATGAGAAATATCAGGCGGCTTTGCTTGAGGGGAATCTGCCTGATGTTATGATGCAGGGGATTTGTGAGGGTGGTCCTGATAAAGGAGGATTGCCCCTGAACGGTTGGATTTCTCAAAAAGACCTTGATGACTTTTTACCGGGATTGATTGAGGAATTTAGATATCCCGGAGATAATAAATTTTATGGTATTCCACTTTTATACACACATAATAGTTGTATGTATATTAATACGGATATGTTCGAGAAAGCGGGAATTGATTGGAAGCCTCTCCAGGAAAAGCCCTGGAATAGAAAAGAATTTGTGGATATTTGTAAGAAACTTACAATTGATAAAAATAAAGATGGGAAGATTGACCAGTATGGATTTGGATTTGGTGCTTTAGCGAAAAATTATGAAGGGATGCCAATGCTGACGAATATTATGTGGACATTGGGTGGAGATATTGAAACGCAGGATTTCCAGAGTTTGAAAGCTGATACATCTCAATTCAGAGAGGCATTACAATTTCTCTATGATTTGATGTACACATATAAAGTAACACCAGAAACAGTGCTGGGGCAGAATGTATGGGATATTCAGCCCTGGTGGTATCGGGGGACATTTGCGATTTATCAGGGTGGTGGAACTTATGTAATCAATGAGACGAGAGAATATAATAAGAGTTTATCTCCAGGCGAAAAAGATAAACAGATTAGTTTTACAGTAGTTCTACCGATTTATGAGGGTCATCGGATGGTAAAATTGGGACCCGGTGGAGTTTCGTGTAAGAATCAAGATGATGAAGAAAAAGTTTTTGCCTCTGTTGCATTTGCCAAATTTCTCACAAGCACAGAAGGATGCAAACGAGCTGCTGATGTTTATATGCTTCCAGCACGGAAATCAAGTGGAAATTCTTTTCAAAATGATAAAGATATGACATTGGCAATAAAAATAGCGATGGAATATGGGATAGAGACATCATCTTTTCATTCAGTTCTTACAAAGAATGCATTCTATGAAGTTTTCGAAAAAGCCTTCGCACCTAATATTGAAGCAGTCTTAGGAAAACAAAAGACATTGGATAAAGCAGTGGCTGATATTGATAAGAAAATAAATGTTATCTTAAATAATTATAAAAGACGAATGCAATATAAATAAGTAAGGTTTATAAATTGAGACTACTGAAAAAAACATTAGCCACTAAAGAACCCGAAATTGCACGAAATTTTATAACTGCAGATAGACGCAAATTAACGCAGATAATAATCAATTTAAAACCAGCAACTAATCCCTAATTCCCAATCCCCAATCCCCAAAACCTAACCCCCAATAATCATTAATTGTCAGTTGTCAGTTTTACATTTTAAATTATTTTATCCTGATTATCCTGTTCATCCTGTCTAAAAAATTATGTTGTTTGAATCCGTTCAGTACCTGATCATTGGTATACCGACTATGTTCATATCTGCCTACATACCTGTATCTGAGACTAAACAGCTTATCTTTACTGATATAATGATGGCGATATAGTGAATATACATTGGCTATATTTACCTCTAAGGATTATGCATATTATAATCAGCCTTAAGCTCTTTCTGTAACCTAATAGTATTTACTACCAAACAAAAGCCGTTTAGTATGGATGGTAACATAATGACTAATAGTATTGTCAGTCTATCTTATATGGAAGATAGGAGGTGCAGCTGAAATATAAGGACTACCCCCCTACCATAGGGGGGGAGGGAGGGGGCAGCAGTTTTAGATGAATTATCAGTTATAAAGAGCTGGGAATTAAAGAGTTATCTGTAAATGCTTAAAGAAGATAAAATTTTGTCTCATATCAGGATTTTTATCCCTAAGTTTGATATGTATCCGGACATTCAGATAAGTATAGAATTAAACCACGGATACATACAGATTCACACTGTTATATACAAAGTTTTTTACCACTAATCTCAATAATCTTTGCGTCTTTGCGACTTTGCGTTTAAAATATGATTTCCCGCAAAGACGCAGAGAACGAAGAGAGATACAGAGAATTTTTTGACAGGATTTACAGGATTAGTATTCACTGTCTTGTCCACAAGACCCACCTTAGGAACAGAAATAAAATATGAAGCCCCTGCTTCTAAACACTGTTTATCCGTGTTCATTGGTTGTTTCAACATCTTACATCTTAAATAAATTTTACCTTTTATTCTAAAGAATACTATAAAGTTGATTCATTCACCAAGACAGTTATTCCTAAATAAGCTATTTATAGAAAAAAAATAGCATATTTCTGTTGACAAAGCTATTTCAACATAATAAAAATACATCATTAATAAGAGAGAAATAATTGGGGTTGTATATTTTATTTCGCTTTTTTATTCATTTCATTCAATTAAACAGCGGTTGAGAAAGGTTTTACTAAAAACCAAGACGGGCGGTTACCAGCCTTTTTAAAAATAATTTTCTGTGTTGACTAATTTTTAAAACAATTTATTAAAATTTATTAGGGAGTATAGAATTATGAAAAAATTAAAACGATTCATTTTTATATCAGTTACTATTCTCATTTTTTTGAATTATTTTTTATATGCAACGATGGAAGAAGAATTCAAGTTCAAATTGGACTATGTAAAACAATTAATTGATGGTCAAATTTCAATCACTGATGAACCTTCCACTACCTCTATATATAGTAAAATTGAAGATACTAAAATAGAAAATAAGCCTGGAATTGAAAATTTAGATGGTTCTTTTCCAGGAAAGCATTGGTTTGTTACAGATATTGATTCAAAAAGTGAACAGTATAGAGAAGTAATAATGTATGTGGAAGGAGAATATCTTGGTCTTACTTCAGAAGGAACAAACAAAGTTAGATATAAATTCAGTCAAGAAATAGAAAATCATTGTTGTAATGCATATATTGAAATTCAGGGATTTTACAAAATACCAAAACACGGATATGGACAAGGAACTGCGGATGTAGAATATCGATATGAGTTTACACAAGGTAGTATTAATGATTCTAATTTTGAAACAAGTCTTGGCTCTGAATTCGATTTGTGTTTTTTCGTTAGAGTTATATTTGGATTTTGTTCTGATAGTGATCAATTAGAAAAGAGTCTTTTGGCAAAATTTGTAGATTATATAGACTTTTACACTTCAAATGACACAAAAATTTATCCTATTGCAGAAGGTTTTAAAGGATTTAGAGAAGGTTTGATAGGGTCTAATTTCCCTATTGTAGAAACTGGTAATAATGATAGATATCCTGCAGTTACATTTGGAAATGGTAATTTTTTTATAGTTTATGTTTATGAGTATTCTTCAACAGATTGGGATATAAAAGGTAAACTCGTTAGTCCTGACGGGACTGTTGTAGATTCAGTCTCTATTGATACATCAGGAGCAAAATCAACGGCACCATCCGTTGCCTATGATTCGGATCATCAAAAATATTTAATTGTGTGGGAACATGTAATGTCAGGTACTGGATCAGATATTTATGGGAAGATACTTAATAGCGATCTCAGCACTTATGTTGAAACTTTTACAATATCAAATGAAACAAAGGATGAATTACATCCTAATGTGGAATATGTGGATCTTGGTGATTTTTTGGTAGTATGGTCAAGGACTGTTGGCTATTATACTGAGGGAAATATAATGGCAAGAGGTGTAAGATACAGTGGTACATTAAGATCTATAAAACAAATAACAGATACCACTAAACCAAATATTTTCCCAAAAGTTGCATATAACTGGAATGATAGATGCCTGGTTGTATGGCAATATCCCTGGTCAATGAGTGGCTCTGATGTGGATAGTTGGGACTGGGATATCCATGCGCAAATTACACAATTTGATGGTACACCAGTAGGTAACCGTATAACTATAGCAGGTTCATTAAATCCTGACACACAATCTTATATTGCATACAGTCAGACAAGCAACAGATTTCTTGTAGTTTGGGAAGAAGGGAAAAGTTCTACAGACCATGACATAATAGGTGATATTATTGATATATCAGGTGATTCAATTAATACTATTGTAAATAATTTTGTTATTTATGATAGTGTATATCGTGATTATGGACCAAGAATTGCTTGGAATAGTCAAGACGATGAATGGATGGTAGTTTGGTGGCATTCATTTGGTGGTTCAGATACTGATTGGGATATTTATGGTAATATTGTAAAACCAAATGGTGATGTAGGTTCCAAGGAGACCTTTTCTGGTGCTGATTTAGCACAGCAACGTCCATCAATTTCATTTGGTAATGGTACCTATCTATGCACCTGGCAAGATAATAGAAGTGGGAGCAATTGGGATATTTATGGACAACGTTATGGAGAACCGCCTACAATCACAGTGATATCGCCGAATGGAGAGGAGGTATGGTGGAAAGGTGAGGTACACAATATAACATGGGATCCGGGTGTGGGTACAGGTTCGGATGTAAAGATAGATTTATATAAGGGAGGAACTGATCCAAGTAATTTTTGGACGACGATAGAGCCAACGACACCAAATAATGGTTCATTATCGTGGGATATAGGGATAGAGACGCCGGGGACAGACTATAAGGTGAAGATCACATCCTTAAGCAATTCCTCGTATTATGATTTTAGTGATAATTACTTTACTATCAAGGTTCCGGCACAGCTCACAGTGACTCGACCCCCTGATGGAGGATGTACTTGGTATGCGGGGACAACAGAGGAGATTACCTGGACATCGACGGGAGATGTGGGTTCCGAGGTCAGAATAACTTTATGGAAAGGAGATAGTTATTACTCAGTGCTAAAGAATCCAACACCAAATGATGGGAGCGATTCTTGTCGAATACCTTCTTGGATACCTACCGGGTCAGATTATAGAATCAAGATTACTTCTAACTCAACTGGGATTTATGACTTTAGTGATTATTTTAATATTGAAAGTACAATAAGTTATCCAAATGGAGGGGAAAACTGGTATGCGGGAGCAACAGAGACAATAAATTGGAGATCGAGTAGTCTTGTAGGCTCAAATGTTAGAATAACTTTATGGAAAGGGAATAGTTATTACTCAGTGCTAAAGAATCCAACACCAAATGATGGGAGCGATTCTTGTCGAATACCTTCTTGGATACCTACCGGGTCAGATTATAGGATCAAGATTACTTCTAACTCAGGTTGGGATTATGACTTTAGCGATAATTATTTCACAATTGAAAGTACGATAACCCGCCCGAATAGTGGTGAAACATTTTACAGAGATACAACAGAACAAATAACCTGGAGAGCCAGTGGTCTTGTAGGGTCAGAAGTCAGAATAACTTTATGGAAAGGAAACTCATATTATACGACTATTGTCAATCCCATATCAAATAGCGGGAGCTATACTTGGTATATTCCGACATCCTTGCCAACAGGTTCAGATTTTAGAATAAAAATTACATCCAACTCAGATGGGAGTAGTTATGATTTCAGCGATGGATATTTTTCTATATACTAATGTGATATACTTTCTATGATTTTTCTACTGTTCTGAAAAATGAAATTCACCACTTTAACAGCAAAGAGAGCAAATGATTTGACAAGGATATTCCTAAGATTTAAACAGCTTCTTTGAACTGAAGATGGATTGGACTATCTTTAAAAATCATAAGCAATAAAAATGATAAGGATTAATTTTAAAAGAATTATTTTATTAATATTATTTTTATTGGCAGTAAATTTATTATGTATGACAAGTAATATATTAGTTTCCAGAAAGATTACGTATAATGAAAATGTAAAAAATTCCTCAGATAATATTGAAGAAATCAGAAAAGGGTTATCCCTAAATTCAAGATGGATTCTTGTTACTCCAATAGGTCTAATCGCATTAATAGCAGTTTGTATTTATTTATATCGAAAAGAATTACGTAACTTATTTTTTTATCGTACGGATGAAAATAAATTTGCCTTAAATAACAATACATTTTTATTTATTATCACTTTTTTTATCCTCACATTAATAATGACTTATCCTTTAGTTTTTCGTGCCTTCGACAGTTTAACAAACCTCGGAGATCCTTTATTAAATACATATATATTATGGTGGAATTGGGAGAGTCTATTAAACTTTTGGAGGGATTATTATAATCCACCAATATTTTATCCAAATATAAATACTATCGCATATACAGAAAATTTGTTCTTTATAGGTTTATATACAGCTCCAATTTATTTTCTGACAAAAAATCCGTTGTTAGCTTATAATTTTGCCCTTTTTTTAAGTTATTTTCTATCTGGATTAGGAATGTTTTATCTAACGAAATATCTTATTAAAAGGGTTGACCTTGCATTTCTATCGGGTATTCTTTTTGCATTTGCCTCATATCATTTTTCTAAACGCTCCCATCTTCAAATAGGTTCATACCAATGGATACCTTTTATATTGTTATTTTTACATAAATACAAAAAAAAATATGAATTTCGGGCTATCATTGTTTCTACCCTATTTATTCTATTCCAATGCCTGAGTTCACTGTATGTTGGCATATTTTCTTTAATTCTTGTATCTTTATTTTTAATTTACCACTTTGTTTTTAACAAGCGATTTAGAAAGAAAAAAATACTCTTAGGAATAATTTTTTCAGGAATAATATTTTTTATAATTCTTTACCCGATCATGCTTCCGTATTTTTATCATAAAAAACTTGGCTTTACTCGTTCCTTAAATGAAGTTGATGTTTACTCAGCCGACCTTATTTCTTACTTATCTGCTCTCAAATCAAATTTGTTTTGGGGTTTTACAAGTGTGAAATATGGTAAAGCTGAAGCGCAAGCATTTTTCCCAGGACTTTTAATCACAGCTTTTTTGATTTATGGGGCATTAAATATATGTAAGACCAGATATAAGCATAAGGTACTTAAGATAACAAAGGATAAAGTATACTTAGCACTTGAGTTAATTAATATTTTTATAACACTTTTAATTATTTTTATTTTTCTCATAATTATGATTAAAGGAATCCGGTTAAAGATATTTTGGATTACAGTGAGCGTGCATAAACTAAAAAATCCATTATATGTACTATCGTTTTTTCTTTTTCTCAAAGCTATGCTTCACTTAAAAGTGATAAAAAATTACAAATTGATATACAGAAATTCTTTGTGGATAGATTTGATTTTTTATTTAGTTCTTATATTGATTGCGGGATTTTTAACTCTTGGTCCCTCTGTGCATTTAGATGGAAAAGAAATTGGTCCCGGATTATATTTACTTTTATATAAATATATACCGGGAATCGAAGGGATGCGTGCTCCAGGAAGGTTTTATATTCTGGTATTAACGGGTTTTTGTATTTTATCAGTTTATGGAATTTATCTATTATTTAAATATATACCAAGAAATTTTAGGCTTTGGTTGTCTATTATTTTCTCTATAATTATTCTTCTTGAGAATTATAATGGCTTTTTTCCTTTTAACGTAGTTGGCAAAAGTCAACAATATACATACATACCACAGAAACTTAATGTTAAGGAAGAAAATATTCCACAATTTTATCGATGGTTATCAAACAGAAATAATGATAATGTAGTTATAGAATTACCTTATAATGATTTTAATCTAAATGCGCAGTATCAATACTATTCTACGTATCATAAAAAAAAGTTAGTTAATGGATATAGTGGCTACATACCCATATCTTATTATTATATCCAACACTTATTACGAAATTTTCCTGATTCTAACTCGCTAGATTTTCTAAAAGAAATTGATGTTGATTTGATAATTTTCCATCCAGAATTCTATCATCCTAAAGATGCCGAGAAACTTGAATCAAGATTAATTTCTGATACGAAGAACTTCAAAGAATTAGTGAATTTCTCAGGGACAATAATCTTCCGATTGTTAAAGAATCAAGAACAAATAAAGCAGAATGCTGGTAATTTTAATGATTCAAATATTAAATGTAAACCCCTATCATTAGAAAAATGTAAATTCGCATCTTCAGGAACATCAAAAGAATTTATAAAACTGTACGATAACAACTTTGAATCCTCTTTTTTAGTTGGCTCTCAGAATAGAAATCAATTTATACAAGTTGAATTTCCCCAGATTACGAATATTTGTTCTGTTTTAATGTATTATAAGTCTAGTCCTCAAGATTCTCCTGCTGGTTTACAGATATACTGTTCTAACAATGGCAATAATTGGCAACTCATTTGGGAACAAAATGAATTAACAATCACACCGAGACATCTTATATCTCAATCCGGAAATTTTTATTGGAATATTTTTTTTAAACCTATAAATACTAAATTTGTCATTATTTTATCATCTAATACCGAGCTAAATAGACAATGGTCTATTAGAGAAATGAAAATTCTTAGTCCTGATTTGAACTCATCCAATTTAGGTTATGTTCCTCAAGATAAATCTGTTTATAATTTTTGTGATAAGAGTTTCATAGTAGGGGTGCCGATTGTAGTGATTTCACCTAATGGAGGGGAAGATTGGATAAAAGGCACAACCAAGGATATTAAATGGACATCTTGTGAAGGGAGTAGTTCCAATGTGAGAATAACTCTTTGGAAAGATAATCAGTATTATACAACGCTAATTAATAGCACAGAAAATGATGGCAATTATTATTGGACGATACCATGGAATCTACCTCGTAGTTCAAATTATAAGATTAAAATTACATCTAATTCAACTGGAATAAGTGATTTGAGTGATGAAAACTTCATTATTAAAAAGTAGTTTGTGAAAAGTTAAACATAGATAATTGTTAAAGATTTTAGATAAGGGATTAGCTTGTAACATTTTAAAATATTGATAGGCAGGAGATGAAATCACTCAAGAGGTATTAATTAATAATACTTACCAGCTTATAACTGTCGTAGTCTTGTCTTAGAGATTCACACCATTTTATAAAAAATAAAAAATGTTTTAGAATACATAATTGGAAAATGAAGGATGGATTTTTATGAAAAAAATCATAATTTTTGTCTTGCTTCTCATCCTTTTAAGTATATTTTTAGTAAACAAAGACCCGACAAAATTCAGGGTATATGCTGATCAATCAACTCATTACATTCAAGCGCAGAGTATTGCTTTTGATAGAGATTTAAAATATACTCGTAAGGATTATTTAAGGTTTTATAATCACTGGGAAAAGAAACCTTACGGAATGTTTTTGAAATACAACGGTAAAGATTTTTATTATGGGAAACCATTTTTCTACTCTTTATATCTTTCACCTTTTGTGGCTCTTGCTAAAGGGAGGGGTGTAGTTTTCGCCAACATAATACTTGCCCTCGTCTTGAGTTTTTTAGTCTATTATCATTTTCGGCAGACCAATACCGCAAAAGAGTCTCTCTATTTTTTAATACCGGGATTAATTTTTTCTCAGATTATCTTTTTTATCACCGTTACACATCCTGATTTGTTTGAAGCGACGTTATTGGCTGTCGCCCTTTCTCTATGGTTGAGAGATTTTTCAGAGAAAGATAAACAAGAAAAATCAACGAATGATGAGTCATCTAATAATGAAGAGTTGGACAAAAGTAAGGCAAAACATTTTTGGGGTGGGAAATGTTTCTGGGCATCAGTTGTAATGGGCATAGCAATTTATTCTAAACCTCCTTTCATTTTTTTCTACCTGGTTTTTTTCATATATTTATTACTAAATAATAAGAAATGGGCTTTATTTAGTATGATGTCTCTATTATTAATCTGGGCTCTTGTTTCTTCTGTTCATTATGTTGAAGATAAAACATTTTCACCATATGCTGGCAATCGACTTTATTGTCTTAGTAATTTCCCTTTTGAGAATATTCCGAATGAGTTAAATCTGTCAAGTTTTAATTCTGCAAATCAGTTTCGTTCATTTTACAATCCAGGACAAACATTGGAATTTGTTATCAAAAGGACTCGTATTTTCTTTCGATATCTTTTAGAGAATTTGTTTTATTATTTATTCGGACGTCAGACGGGAATGATTATATATCAAATAGGCGGATTGATATGTTTGATAATGTTAATATTCTATTGGCGAGAGCGACGTCCTGGACAGGTTTTATTATTTGTTGCATTAATATTGTATATATTAATCAATTTTTGGGCCATACCTTATAATTATTTTGGTGGGACAACAAGTTTTGGCAATCGTTATGGGTTACATATATTAGCGGGATTTTTTATGTTAGCTCCTAGACTTCCTAAGGGAAAGAAAATATGGATACCTACATTGTTTGTTTTTATCATCGGGGGATTTTTTCTTTTACCATTTATTCCAAAATCAAACCTGGCAATCCATCAACATATAATTAATTTACAGAGAAAACCATTGTCTTTAATGCCAATAGAACGAACGCAATTATTCATTTTAAAAGAACCTCCATTTGCTCTCAATAGGCAAAAGGTTATAACAATCCTTCTTCAATCACCTGTAGAACGAAATGATAATCTTGGATTCTTTCTCCCATCTAATGCGACTTATAAGACTCTACTTTTTTTCCCCGAGAATAAAGATAAGACAAGTTATATAGCTATCAACGGTTCTAATAAACCCCTCACATTAGATATGCGTCAGTCAGAACAAAAAAATAATCTTGAGGTTCCCTCTTACTCTTATCGCTATATAGAAATAAAAAAGTCTAATCCTGATGTTTATTGGAATTTAACAACTCAGTTTCATATAATTCCTTTGTGGTGGCGCTCACCGACTTGTTGGGGAAAAGATGGATTATATTCGGGTTCAAAAGAAATGGGGTTATATGTTTATCAGCCAAAGGAATTCATTGTCCCGCATCAGCAAGTGGAAATTTATCCTCAAGACCCGAAATTTGAACCGTACTTGATTTTGGGATGGGAAAACATTATTGATAAGAGTCCCTGGAATAATGGTCGATGGGGTGGCAAGTATAAAGTGTCTGCTGTTTCATTGTATCCTAAGGGTGAAAAGAATTATAGATTAATAATTCGTGCGCGGTCACCTTTCCCTGAACAAAAGGTGGATGTTCAATGGAATGATAAATTGCTTGGTAGTTTTTCTCTAAAGGAGAAATCCTCGCAATTTGAATTCTTCATTGATAATAAAGGTAAAAAATATGATGAGTTTGTTATTTTGTGGTTAAATCATAAAATAACTGATTTGCCAAAAAAATATATTCAAGAGAGTCAAATTAACGAAAATTGCTCAGTTTTTTATGAGTATATAGGACTTGTGCCAGTTGGGGACTTAAAAATAACAGGTTGGATTACGGGTGCTGACTCTTCAAATGTATTGCTTACTTTTGTTTCAGAGGATGGGACTGTTATTGGAACTACTATGCCTGATTCAAGAGGTCTTTATTCATTTTATGGTATAAACTCAAGTTGGTCGGGAAAAGTAGTTCCATTAAAAGCAGGATGCAAATTTGAACCTGAATATAGAAGCTATTACAATCAGACGTTGAATATAGATAATCAGAATTTCAAAGTTTTAAAGAAGTAAAAGTAATATTTTTCAACAAAGAACACAAAAATTGATTAGGATAATGTAACGCGAGCTTTAGCTCGCATAATCTTGCGACATAAATGTCGCGTTACAGTTTTTAGTTAATCTCTATCTATAAACTCAAAAATAGGGTTTTTTCAAGACCGACTAATTTATTCCCCAATGGTTAGGATTACCTACTTCGAATACAAAAAACTTTTCGTAGTTCTCAATAGGTATTTCAAATCGATATTCACCATAATCGCTCAGATTAAATGTGTGATAAACAATACGAGATTCTTCGCTATGCTCAGAATGACTGTTTTAAGGTGTCGAATTAAGAGTCATTATACAAATTGTTTCTTGATAATCTTTAATCATTTTACTATGTAAATCGACTGCGGTTACTTTGACTTGATTGTTCTCACCTGATTTATTTAGTTCAATTTTAAAACTTATTCCTTTATCAATTCCTGGTGAACTACTAACTGAAACACGACAGATATATTCGCTTTCATCCAGAGGTTCGATACGGATATCTCCATTGGCTGTTCGATTAATGAATTTTGCATCTTCAAGTCGAAATGTTGCCCATTTCCATTGTCCCGAATCAGTTTTGTTAATGATTTGCAAAGGTGCATTTTTAAATCCTCCTGGCGCATCAAAACAATCGTGTGAATCATATTGGAGACAGAATGAATCTTTGCCTTTATCAAGATATTCTACATTTACATAAAAATCATTATAGCGGGGGAGGTCATAATAGTAATTGTCCTCTATATTTAAGTAGAGGTATCTTGACCTTGATTTTCTTGAACGTAATTTATAGCAATAATCACCAATTATTTTATCAGATTTTACCCATCCATCTGAAGCATAAATCAGATAAAGCCCAGATTCTTCAGGAATGGATTTGAAATCTATGATACATCTTGGTGGAGGGACAATTACTTGTTGTTGTCCTTCGAGAACATAATTGTTTTCATCCTGAATGTAAATGCTATTGAGTCCATAAGTCCGAAATGATGTTGTAAATTGATACTGACCCTTATCGTTTTCAGTGAATTGATAATGCGAAGGTGTTTTATCACCCATTATTACAGGTGGAAACCAGATAGTTCCACGATAATTTTTATCAGGATTTCCATTTTCATCTAACACAGTTACTGTGAACTTAACATCATTTTTATTTAATGAAACAGGGTCTGTTTCTATTCTATATTTTTGAACAAGAAAATTTTTGCTAAATGATTCGATGTTATTCATATCATCTTTAGCAATAAGAGAAAATCTGCCGGATTTCTTAAAAGAAATTTTCATAGAACGAGGTTCTTTAATAAGATTAACCACTTCCATCTTAACTGGTTCAATAGTTTCCGACTCGTTTGCTTCTATTGTAATTGCTCCTTTAGCTGAAAGCAAATCTATATGTGATGTAATTAGAGAAATTTTTACTTCAGTCTGGATGCCCAAATAGACAGGTTCTTGTGGTTCAATATTGATAAAATATGGTTTTGAAGAAACGATAACTTTGCTGATGTATTCATTACCATCATTCATTGAATCCAGTGAGAAGTCGCAGCCTTTTTTTAAGAAGCTGTAACAGTTAATATCTTTAGCTTGAGCATTATCAAATTTGGCATCCTGTAGGTAAAAGGTGGCGAATTTCCATTGGTGCGAATTTTCCTTTTTTACTGGATTGGTAAACTTATAAGGTTCTGCATCATATCGAATCCGGAATGAATCCGTTCCTTCATCAAAGTATTCTACAAAGATATAGAAACTTTTGTCATTGTTTGTGCTTTGATTAGCTAATACGAATGCATCATCTATATCAAAATAGATATAAGGATTATCTGGAAGTTGTGTATTACGACATTGACGATTTTCTCGATAGCTTGGAGCTGTTTTCCCGTCTGTTTTCGGAGGTGTATCTATTAGATAATCAGTTTCTTCTGTGCGAAATGGCTGGTCTTTGTATCGCACAACACCTCCATTAACCTGATAAAGTCCTTCTTCATCATTTATTACAGATAAATAATCCTCATTAGTGTGAATTAATTCACACCAAACAGAAGAGTATTTACTATAATCAGTCTGAAACTTTCGTGTGTAATTTCTGGTGAGTCGAATATATTTTCTTCCGAATTCCTGGCAATCGCAAATATTTGTCGATTCATGAAGTTCATTCCAACTTTCTAACATCACAAGATTTCTGTTTGAACGAATTGCGTATTGCCAACCATAGCAGTAGAAATATCCGAACTCTCTACTTCGGATGGGATGACCATTTTTTGTTCTACCGGGAAAGTCGCGGTCATCGTAACCGGGACCTATTTGCACACAATCTTCACCTTTTCGTGGCATTTGAACAAAAGTGTTCATTACATAAGGCTCGTAGACAGCGGCTCTCCAACGGATGTATCCACCACCATTAAGATTAAATGCGGTCTCATCATCATCAGGGTCTTTTAATGACCATTCATAATCAGGATAAAGACGTGGCTTTAGACCAAAATCTTTCTCGAACCAATTTAAGATATTTTCGAAGAGAGATTGGTCCCAATCCCAGAAAAAAAATCCTTTTCCTGCCTCATAAATGAAAATCATCGGGAATCCATCGCTGAGCGACCAATAATTCCAGAAAGGACTTTTCATTGATTTGAGAGGAAATTTTGTTTTACTATCTTTTTCTCCACACATTGATAAAAATGCTTCACGGATGCATTCATAAAGGAGCTTCTTATTATTCTCCTCTTTCATATCCATAACCCAGCGACGACGTGGGTCTCCGTTGTTCATTTCAGATAAAAATTCTGGATGTTCTTTGAATTGTGCATAAATTACTGCAGTTGTATCGATGTATGGAGCAACTTTCGGCACATTGAATCCTTCTTTCTCAAGGTCGGTTAATGATTCGAGCAAGACAATTAGACCTGATGTGCTGAATGAATTACTTCCAGAATGTCCCCAGAATTGAGGAGCAATGACATTAATTCCAGCTTCCATCATATCGAGTATCTGACGCTTATGCCAGGACTTATTTTTATAACTATAATCAGGATAATGTCCTTTTTCATCCTGTATTGGAGGATGAGTGCAGATATGGTCACTCCATAAGTGGCTACCTGTTTCGTCATCATACCAGTAGAAGTATGAACCAGCAACAATCTTTGAATTGTTAGAAGAAGAATCTTTTGAAAAAGTAAGATGGGGACTTATGAATAAAAGTGTGATTGTTACAAAGAATAATCTTAGAAAGTATATGCGTGTCTTTTTTATCATCTCAAAACCTGAGGTCAAAAAAATTCATCTGAAGAAGAATAATTATAAATGAAAATGAAATATATTGTGAAGACCAACTCTCTGTCAAGGTAGTAATTAGAAACCTCTGAAAAACAGTGGTGCGACATTTATGTCGCAGTAAAATGTAGGGAACAGGCATGCCTGTTCCCTACACGAGATGAATCTCGCCCCACAGATACGAGATTGCTACGTCGGCTTCGCCTCCTCGCAATGATACCACTCACCCTTCCCTCTCCCACAAGGGGAGAGGGTAAGAAGGTGTCATCGTATGTTAAAATTAGTAAAAAAATAGTTGCAAGGTATACAAGGAGTAGTAAGGAGATAGAATAAGGAAG
>Ga0315289_10000875_pt1 | contig 46509 bp, 46 predicted proteins | sample YL17G11_40_MG_FD_203452 | JGI IMG/M metagenome (GOLD analysis project Ga0315289, IMG submission 203452) | Sediment microbial communities from Yellowstone Lake, YNP, Wyoming, USA - YL17G11_40 | ecosystem: Environmental > Aquatic > Freshwater > Lake > Sediment | place: USA: Wyoming | collected... | reverse complement strand
GAGAGAGAGAGAGAGAGAGAGAGAGAGAGAGAGAGAGAGAGAGAGAGAGAGATCGCCCTTTTTGATCGGTGGGAAAGAAAGAAGGGAGGGAAAGAGAGCGAGAGCAGCGAGGCGAGGCAGAAAGGAGAAGAAGAAAAACGCAGGTCGAGGGTGAGCAAGCTTTCCCCCTATTTTCTTTCTCTTTCCGGAGTCGAAATTGGGCAAAGCGAGGCAACACGTCAAGATGCGCCGCCGAGCCGTCTCAAGTGCCAACTCTGCCGAGCCCTCCTCGCTGCAGGATAGTCTCCTCAGCGGGGAGCGCTCCCGCGGATCACGCGCGGCGTCGTCGTCGGAGGGAGCAGGTGCGTTGGAAGAGAAGAGTAGAAGAAGAGAAGGAAAAAAACTCGATGCCATGGATCCAGGCGCTCATCATTCATCCTCGCGACCACAACCAAAAAAAAACTCAGCCTTCCTCAAGCTCGCCGCGGCGACCGCGCTCCTCGTCCTCCTGGGCTTCCTCTGCGCCGCCAGCGTCTCCTCCTCCCTCTTCGGAGACGTCCATCCTCCTCTCTACCTCCGCCGCCTCCCGGGCCCGAGGGTCGCGGCCCTGCCCCAGTTCCTCGACGGCGACGGAGTGAAACCTGACCGAGGGAGAGGCGACGGAAACTCCTCTTCTTCGTCGTGGGCCTCGCGGATGCTCTGGGGCACCTACCGCTCCGGCAGCTACCTGGGCCTCAGGACCCGCGCCCCGCGCTCGCTGTCGGCCGGGCTCATGTGGTTCGACCCCGACGCGAGGCCCGCGAGCGAGGACGGGGCGCCCTCGTTCGGCGCGGCGCCGACGCTGCCGCCTCTGCGGCACGAGGCGCAGGAGCGCGACAGGGGCGGCGGGGGCGGCCTGCAGACATTCGGGTGGATCAGGCACGACGGAGAGACCTACGGAGAGCAGAGGATCGTCGATTTGGGCGGCGCGCTGGAGCTCTCGACGACGTTCGTGAAGAGGGAGGTGCGCGGGAGCGTCGGCGGGGACTGGGCGCTGCGAGTCTCTGCCGAAAAGGGTCGCCCCTCTTCTTCTAGTCCCGAGGAGGAAGAGGAGGCTCTTTCCCTTTCCCGCAAGAGGCAGCGCATCTCGCTCCTCTTCTACGTCGCAGACGAGGGGGTCCTCCCCGACGACGACGAGAGCAACGGGCCCCTCGAGCTCGCGGGGAGGAGCCCGCCGATCGAGATCCTCCCCGCCGCTGACATGGGCGGCGGCGGCGGCGGCAGCGGCGAGCGGGAGGCGGAGGGCCGCGAGCGCGGCAGGCGCCGCAGGGCCTCTGCCGCCGCCGAGGCCTTCGCCTTCCCTTCCGCCGAGCCGTCGAAGCCCGTGCTGCTCGCCGCGGGGGCCGGCTCGCACCCCGTGGGCCCGTGGAGGCTCTCTCTGGCCGTCGCCGCCCCTCCCTCTCCTCCGGCGACGGAGGCGGCGGAGGGGCGCCCCGCCGGGAGGCGCCTCGACCTCCGCTACCTCGGCAGGAGGAGGCCCGAGCCCGGCGGGCTCCTCAGGGACCTCGCGGAGGCCGTCGCCGCGGAGCTCGAGGTCGGCGCTGCTGCCTCCGCGGCGGCGTCCGCGGCCGGGGGGGGAGGAGGAGCGTCGGCCGCCACCGGCCTGCGGGCGAGGAGGCGAGGCGCTGGCGAAAAGGCCGGGACGAGGCCGCCGCTGTCGAGGCACGCGCTCCCGAACGAGGTCGACGAGGGCGGCTTCGACGTCGACGCCGAGGACGAGGACGGGGAGAACAGAACCGAAGGGAGCAACCTCGCGGTCTTCCAGCTGACGGCAGAGCTCCCCTTCGAGGCCGACTTCGTCTTCGTCGGAGGAGGGGGAGCGGCGGCGGCGGCGGCCGGGTCGGCGCCTTCTCCGCCGGCGGCCCCTTCTCCTCCGCCTCCTCCTCCTTCCTCCTCCTCCTCTCTCTTGGCTCGCCTCCTCCGGCTCCTCGCCCCTCGCCCTCGCTCCCTCCTCGAGGAGCCCCTCGCGCGCATCCCCGCGTCGAGCGGCGGCGCCCCCCTCCTCTCGGCCCCGCTCGCCGACCGCGTCGCCGGCCTCTCGGGCCCAGCGCTCTCCGCCGCGGCCGCCGCGGCCGCGGCGGCGTTTGACGCCCGCTTCGAGGCCCTCTTCGCCTCGAAGCTCTCCGGACAAAGGGGCCTTGGGGTCGACCCGAAAGCCGTCGAGAGCGTCTCCAAGGCGGCGATCTCCAACCTTCTGGGGGGGATGGCGTACTTCTACGGCTCCCCGCGGGTCAACGGAGGGACGGAGGAGAGGAAGAAGGAGGCGACGACGGCGGCGGCCGCCGCCGCCGCCGCCGCTGCTGCTCCCCCTCCTCCGGTCCTCCGTGGCGCCCCCGGCCCGCTCTTCACCGCCACCCCCTCCCGCGCCTTCTTCCCGCGCGGTTTCCTCTGGGACGAGGGGTTCCACCAGCTCGTGCTGCTGCGCTGGTCGCGGCCCCTCGCGAGGGACGCCCTGGCGCACTGGTGCGACGCCGTGACCGCGACGGGGTGGATCCCGCGCGAGCAGATCCTGGGGGCCGAGGCCGAGGCGCGCGTTCCGGCGGAGTTTGTGGCGCAGGACCCGGCTGTCGCCAACCCTCCGACGCTGCTGCTGCCGCTGTCGGCGATGGCCAGAGGGGTCGCGGAGGCGGAGGCGAAATTGGCTCATCGGAGCGCGGGTGGAGGAAAGGCTTCTCCTCCTTCCTCGTCCTCGTCGAAAACCGCCCGCCTCGCCGCGCTCGCCGCTGTCGACCCGCAGGCCGCCGCCGACGCCGCGCTGCTCGAGGCGGCCTACCCCCGAGTCAAGCGCTGGGTCGAGTGGCTGCTCGAGACGCAGGCCGGAGGAGAAGGAAGCGGCGTCGAGTGGCAGCAGGCGGCGACGAGTTTCCGCTGGCGCGGGCGCGACGCCTCGGCCGCGGCGGGCCGCGAGCTCAACCCGAAGACGCTCGCGTCGGGCCTCGATGACTACCCCCGCGCGTCTCACCCGGACGAACACGAAGAGAGGCACGTTGACCTGCTTTGCTGGGCGGCGCTGGCGGCGAGGCTGCTCGCGACGGTGGCCGCGGGGATCGGAGGGGGGGAGGGGGGCGGGGAAGGCGGCGGAAGCTTCTCCGCCTCGGCCGACGCCGCGCGCTTTTCGGCGCTCGCGGCCTCGCTCGGCTCGCTCCCCAACCTCCGAAAGCACCACTGGGACCCGGAGAACCGCGGCTTCTTCGACTGGGGGTACCATACGGATAATTTGGCGCTGGATTGGAGGTACGTGCTCGACGAGGAGACGGGCTACCCGGTAGACAGGGAGTTTGTCCGCGTTTTGAGAAAGAAGACGAAGGACGGCAGGCTCGTCGCGATTGACGCCGAAATCGACGAGATCGACGGAATCGACGAACTCGACGAGGCCGCCCTCGCTGTCCCGCCACGCTTCGTCTCCCACGTCGGCTACGTCTCCCTGTTCCCTTTTCTCCTGCGCCTTTTACCCAGAAGCGGCGCCTCCGAGGAGCTGGGCGCGTCGCTGGACCAAGTCGAAGAGCTCCTCGACCCACAGTCGGGGCTCGCGTCGCTGTCGAGGCTTTCCAGCTTCCACGCGGCGAGGAACACGGAGCACGACGCCCCGTACTGGCGCGGGGCCGTGTGGCCGCCCATCAACTACCTGGCGCTGGCGGCGCTGGACTTTTACGCCAGGGAAGGGGGGGAAGGAGGGGGAGGAGGAGCGGGAGGCGCGGCAGAGGCTCGCCTCGCCAAGCGCGCGGCGGGCCTGCGCGACCGCCTGCGCGCCGCCTTTGTCGGCAACGTCGTCGCCCGCGCCACCGCCGGGTCCGCCGCGTCCGACGCCTCCGTCTCCGCTCCCCCGGGCGTCTGCGACATCTGGGAGAGGTACGACGACGACGGTACCCAGGGCGCAGGGGTCGACGGCAGGCCGCTCGGGGGAGGGGGGCCCGGCGGCGGTGGCGGCAGCGGCAGCAGCCCGGGCGAGGGGCTGGGCCCGAGGCCGTTCACGGGCTGGGGCTCGACGGTGGCGCTGGCGGGCGCCGGGATCTACTTTGACCTCTAGCGCGCGCTCAGTTTTTCTGGATCCTTCTCGCAGTTGGACGTATTTATGTTGCAGTTGAAAAAAAAAGGGAACAAAGAAACGAAAAGAAAGAGAGAGAGAGAACGGGGAAAAGCAAAAGGCCTACTCCTTGGCGTTGGGCGGCGAGCAACGGGCGAGCGCAAAGGACCCGGGGCCTCCCAGGTCCACGCTCCTGCTCAGCGCCGAGTACAGCGCGGTGCGCGCCGCGTCGGGACCGTCGTTGACCGCAGCCTGAGCCGACCGCATCGTCGCCAAGGCCACGGGCCCGCAGCATTTCTTGGCGGCGGCGCCGTACCAAGCCGTCGTGTTTCTCGTCGCGCCGGGGCCCTCGATGGCGGCCGCGCACGGCACCGCCGCGGCCTGGATTCCGGCGACGAGGCTGTCAGCGATCGCGAGCGGGGAGGCCGTCAGAGGCTTCGCTCCCGGGGCGTGCTGCTTGGGCGTGACGTCTGCCCCGAGGGCGGCCTCCCGCATCGCAGCGCCGAAGGCGACGCCGAGGGCCTCGAGGCGCGAGAGCGACCCTTCTCCGCCGTCGGCGGGCGGCGCCGCGTCCCTGGTGGCCAGGATGAGCTCCGAGACCGCGTCGGCCACGGCCTCGTTGACCAAGGAAACCGTTCCGTTGCTCTTTCCGGGGCCCTTGGGAGCGGGAGGCGGGGCCTGCTCGGCGACGACGGCGACGAGGGCGTCGGCGACGGCCTGGATCTCTCCCGCGGACAGCGCCGCCGCGAGCCCGGAGCCCGAGGTGACGTCGGCGGAGGAGGCCACCGCCAGCTCCTTGGCCGGGGGGCTCTGGCCTCCCTTCGCCCCCTCCTCCCCGGCGTGCTGGACGGTGGCGCCGCCGGGCACGTGCACCGAGGTTCCCGCGGCTCCTGTGACGGCGACGTCGGCTGCCTCTTTCGAGGGAGCGTATTTCTTCAGCACGGCCGGAGGGGGCCTCGCGGCCATGAGCCTAGTCTCGGCGATCTCCCTGTCGTCCTTGATCCAGTCGATGGCGCGGTTGAATCCCGCCTTTGTCTTTGTTTTTTTTTGGTGTCGTTGTTGTTGTCATCGCGGGTTGTTTGAGAGAGAGAGGGGGGGGGCGGGTGGAGCGGGCGGCGTGTGTGTGAGAAGTGGGAGAGAGAGAGAGAGGTCGGGGTTGAGGAAAACGAAAGAGAGAGCTATTGAGCAGCTGATGGCGGGAGGGAATCGATGGCATGGTCGATTCCCTCCTTTTCTTTCCCTTACTTTTTTGTAGGCGTCCTCGACGCCGTCTTTCGCCTTATCGTACGCCTTCGTGAGGCTTGCGTCGACCTTTGCCACGTCACGCTCGGTCTTGGACGCAGGAGCGGGAGCAGGCGACGACGAAGCATCAGCCTTTTTAGACTCCACCTCGATCTTAGGCTCCGCTGCTGAGACGACCTCCCCGGGCTCCGCTGCTGCCCCGGCCGCGAGGAAGATCGACGAAGAGACGAAGAGAGCCAGTATGGCGACGATCAGCAAGAGTCGGCGCGCCATTGTGGTAAGAAAAAGATCGGTTTCACAGTCGAGACAGACAAAAGAAGTAAGAAATCATTCTTGAGTTCTCTCTCTCTCTCTCTCTCTCTCTCCGCGACATCCCCGCGACGAGCTATTATAACCGTATAAAAAACGCAAGCATAAGAAAACACGAAAACTCAAGGGAAGTTAAAATAGACGAGAAAATTCAAAGGGTAAAGAATTGATCAAGCGTAGGCCACCGTGCAGAACGAGCCCGAGACGCTCACCGCCGTCGGCCTCAGGTCGGCCGCCGACCCCGCCACGATCAGCCCCAGGCTCGCCGGCTTCCCTTCTCCCATCGCCTGCCAGCTCTCCGAGACTTTGCCCGTAACCCACCCGGCAGTGGGAACCTTGGCCGGGGACCAGTTCCAGGCCGAGTCGACGGTGACGGCCCTGGCGATCCTGAGCGACACCGGGTACGGGAGCGGGGACTGGACTTTCGGGGAGGTGAGGGCGATGTTGAGCGCGGCGTAGTAGAGGAGGCCAGACTGCCAGGACGAGGCGGTGATGGTCGCCGAGCAGGGGAACGAGGAGTTGGAGGGGGGCGACGTGGGGGCCGAGGTGGGCTTGGGCGTCGAGGTCGAGGGTGGGACCTGTTTTTTTTTTTTTTTTTTTAGGAGAAAGAGAGGGGGGTGAAGTTTTTTATTCGGGTTTTTGCTTCTTCTTTTTCTTCTCCTTCCTCTCTCTCTTTCCCTTTCATTTTCATCAAAACTCTTACCGTCGTCTTCGGCGGCGTCGTCGTCGGGGGGGGAGTTGCAGGCTTGGTCGTCGCGGGCGGCGTCGTCGTCGCGGGCGGCGTCGGAGCCGCGGTCGGCAGCGGCGGCGGAGGAGGAGGAGGAGGCGGGGGAGAGCTTCCGGCAGCGACCCTCCACCACGGCACGAGCGCGCTCGCCCGCTCGAGCCAGTTGACCTTGTTCCACCAGACCGTGCGCCAGTCGTCGCCCACGATCCCGCCTGGGTTTTTTTGTTTTTTGTCGAAGAAGAAAAAATCGACTGAGTTTTTTTTCTCTTCCCACGTCGACCTTAAAAAAACCTGAAAAGAAGAGGAAAAAAAACGTCTCCTCTTTCTCTTTCTTTCTCTCTCTCTCTCTCTTACCCGTGTCGCCCGAGTTGGCGTTCCAGGACCACCAGAACATGTTGGGTGTCGGGTTGTGGCCCGGGGTCGACGAGGTCATGTACCTGGATAGGGGTGGGTGGGGGGGGGAGAGGAAAGAGAGAGAGAGACAAAGAGCGTGAGGAAAGAGACAGAAAGAGAGAGTGACATTTAAAAGAGGGGGAAGGAAGAATCTTCAAAAAAAAAACGCACTTGGCGAAGTCGTCGAGCATCTGCACATCCAGCGCCCTGTCGAACTTGGACCCCGTCTCCCCGTAGACCACCGGGAACGTTTTGCACCCGGGCGACGCGGGCACGCCGGGCACGGCCGCGGCGAGCTGCGCCGGCGTCGGCTGCGCCACGCCGGCGGGGCAGAAGCCCCTCTTGGTCAGGTAGCCGAACGACGCGTCGAGCCTCGAGAACAGCCCCGGCGCGAGCACGACCTCGGGCTCGTTGTGCGTCGAGACCGACGGCGGGTAGATGTGCGGCGAGATGACGATGTTGTTGACGTAGGGCTTCGTCATCATCTTCTCGAAGAACGGCGCGGCCGACTGGACGCCCCCCGCGGCGACGACGGCCGGGTCGGTCGCGAAGCCGTCGCCCCAGTTCATGGCGACGGTGCCTAGCTGCCCCGTGCCCTCGAAGAGCATCAGAGCCGTCGGGCTGGCGGCGTAGACGGCGTCTCCAGCCATCTCGTAGAGCGCGTCCATTCCGTAGCCCCCCTTCCCCGGGCCCGATCGCCACGTGATCCCGCGCGAATCGGGCTCGTTGAGGAGGTCGAACATCACTCGGTTTTTCAGGACCGGGTCGGCGGCGACGTCCGCGGCGAGCGAGCCCCACGCCTTGGTCCAAGCGGCGGGGTCGTCGAGGACGAGCGTGTCTTTTGTTTTTTTTAAGATTTCGAGGTTTGAGAGAGTTTTTTGTTTCCCTCGTTGCGGGAATGGAAAAAAGAGGTGCGTGAGAAGGAGAAGAAGGAGGGAAAGAGGAGGAAAAAGGGGAAGAGGGAGGGAAGAAGTAGAGCGAGAACAACTTCAGGGGACGAACAAAATCGTTTTCCTTTTCTTTGTTTCTCTCTCTTGAGCTCTCTCTCTCCCTTCTCTCCTCATCCGCATCATCATACCGTAAATCATGTGGTCGTCCAGCACGACGTAGAAGCCGTTGGCGGCGAAGAACTTGGAGGCCCACAGAAGGCGGGCCTTGACGCTCGTCGCGGGAACGTAGTCGTTGCAGGTCAGCGGCGTCTTGGGCGGCGGCGCAGGCGCGTCGAGCGGCGGCGGGATGCTTCCCGCGGGCAGTGTAGTCCCCGCGGGAACTACGGACGAGACCACCTTGGCGGTGTCGTTGGCGCACCAGCTCCACACGAACGACCTCGGAGTCTTCGAAAACTCCTGGAACGAGAACGGCAGGCGGACGGCGTTGAATCCGAGCAGGCGGAGGCGCCAGACGATCGTCGCAAAGTCCGAAACCGTGGCGTCGCCGGTCTGGGCCCAGAGGCCGTCGACCATGGTCTGCCCGTTCTCGAACCCGAAGTAGTTGACGCCGACGATGGTGAAGGGCTTGCCGTCGACGCCGATCAGCTGCGAGCCGTTGGTTGACACGGGCCTGTCCGAGGCCGAGACGGCGAGCGGCGAAGAAGAAGAGGAGGAGCCTCCCTCGGGGACGACGAGCTCGGGCGCGGCGACGCGCATGCCCGCGGCCGCGGCGACGCCCCCGGCCCCCCCGGGGCGCACCACCGCGCAGTTCACGCCGTTGACGCTGACCTCTCGGGGCTCGAAGGCGGCGGAGCGGGCCTCCACCTGATAAGCGACGTTGATTGGTTGGCCGCCGACGCGGAGGGACTGCCACTCGCCTGCCGCGATAAAGGTCGCCGATCGGGGGCTGGCGACGGCGGCGGCCGCCGCCTCTTCTCCTTCCGCGGAGGCGTCGGCGGTGGCCGCAGAGGCCCTCGCGGCGGCAGCCTCCGCGGCTCTCTCAGTGGCAGCTCCCTCGTAGGTGCGCGCCGAGCGGGACCCGGCGGGGGGAGGGCTGCTCTCGGAGACGAGCTCCATGTTGGTCGCGAACACGACGGCGGCGCTCTCCGGCAGCGAGACGCGCAGCTCCCATCCGGCCGGAATGACCGCCGCTTCGTCTCCCGGGGCGGAGGACTCTGGCGTCGCGAGCACGGAGACCTTGAGGTCGACAAGCCCGCGCACGGCGTCCGGGACGCGGTTGGCGGACTGCTGCTGCGGGGCGTCGTCGCCTCCGGCGGAGGAGGACGAGGAAAAAGCCGCGTCTTTCTTCTTCGCCGTCGGGTCGACAAAGACGCCGCCGAGGGTCTGCGGCGAGACTTCGACGACGCAGGCCGCGGGGGTCACCGGGGGAGGTTCCGCGGCGGCGGCAAAGGAGGAGGCCGCGGAGGTCAGCAGCAGCGAGAGCACGCAGGCAGCGGCGGTGGAGGAGCGCATGGTTTTTATTTTTTTGCCTAGGAGACGTTTTCGTTGAGGTCGAGGTCGAGGAGGAGGAGGAGGAGGTCGGGTTGTTTTTGAGCGAAGAATACAAAAACGGCGATGTCGAATGCCCCAACGCGACGCGACGACCATGACGCATTTGTCTTTTCTCTCTCGCGCGCGCCTGCTCTCCATTTTCAAGCATTCTCTCAATTTCGACGCTGGAGCCTGTGGAGAGATGACGTTTACTCAGTCTCTGAGGCATGCAGCCTCAGGCGCGAGACGGAGAGATAGAACGACGGGAAGGCGGAAGGCCAACATTGCTCGAAAGAGGCGAAACCGGCGAGCACATGCGGCCGCGCTCCTGCCGGCTTCCCTCTCGTTCCGCTCACTCGTCGAACGCGGAGCGCCCTTTCTCTACCGCTCAAGCTCGCACCTAAATATGTTCCTTCCCGACGGCTCCGAGTTGGAGCGAAAAGAGCTCCGAGAAGAACGCGAATGGAGGCCTCGCTTTCTGAATTCTTCTTCTTCTTCTCGGAGAGCGAGAGAATCGAGAAAGAGTGAGGTTGGAAAAAGAAGAAACTTCTCGACCTCAACCTCTTTGTTTCCTTTTCTCCTCCACAAACGGAAAACCGGACTCGGTATTTTTTATTTTTTTACAGAGAATCGCAAGAGAGGGAAAAGGGCGGTTGATCGGATGCTTAGTGTTACGGGTAGTTACGGGCATCGATCTCTCTCTTTCATTTTTGAAAGCTTGCGTTGCTCGGGTGTGTCTGCTGATCTCGCTGCGGGAAAGCGAGTAGAGAGTTTTCCCCTTTTTTGTTTTTGGCCCACCTTTTTTTTTCCATAAAAAACTGCTGCGTCTTTTTCTTTTTCGACGGCCTCTGCCTCCTTCCCTCCGCCCCTCTTTCCTCCCCTTTTCTCCTCTCTTCCACACTCTCATGAGCGGGTGCCCGAGCACGGTCGAAGGGGTCGGACTTCTGATCCGACGAGCGAAAGCTCACGCGGGTACAAATCCCGCCCCGCTCAAAAAAAAAAAAAACGAAATAAACAAGAAAAAAACGGAAGAGGTTAAGAGAAGGGGGAGAGGCTTTTTTTGGAGGGTGTAGCGTCGTCGAGAAGCTGAGCCGGAGAAGCTGCTCTCTTCGACTTTTTCTATTTATTTCGAGCTGGAAAAAACCTTTTACGCCCGATCACAATTGCCCTATTCTTCCCATCTCTTATCTTGCATCTTTTCTCTCTCTCCTCTCTCCTTCTCCCTCTCTCTTTCTCTCTCTCGTGAGACCTTTTTTTTCTCCCCCTGAGTTGCCCATATCCAAAAGCATCCTCGACTGCTTACTATTGGTTGTGGAGCGCTGAATTTGTTTGATTTCCGTCTTCAACATCCTCTAGACAAAGAAAGAAAAAATGTTTCTGGCATCATCATCATCCAACCTTGCGACGACGGCGAAGACCTTTGCCCTCGGAATTATCCTCCTGTTCTCCTCGGCGTCCGCTGAAGCCAGGTGTCCCTTTGCTGGCATGACGCTTCCCGACCCCGAGGTCCTCCAAGGTGAGAGAGATAAAAAGTGGGGGAACGAATTGGAAGCGGCGTCGTGCGCACTGCCGAGGGGTTTTTGATCTGATGAGCTGAGATCAAATCTCGAACAAGATTTCTCCTATCTTTTTTTCCATTCGGAAACCAATAACATCGATAAAAACACCACCAACAATACAAACAACACACAGCGCACGCAGCCAGCCGCCACCTGCTCGGACCCGTCCCGGCCGCGGCACCCCCGGCGCAAGCCGTCGACGCCTCGGCGAACGACGGGACCACCGTCATCGCAACGGGCTCCCAGGCTGGCGTCGGCACATTTGGAGACTTCTTCAAGACCGTGCGCGGCAAGGACCGCCCGCGCCACCTCAACTTCACCGTCAGCCTGATGGTGAGGGCCCCATTTGCTTTGTTATGTTTGGACGAAAGCGAGCAAGAGGGAGGGGGCAGAAAAAGGCAAAGTCTTTAGTTTTTACTAGAAATCCAAAACTAGAAATCTCTCCCTCACTCTCTCCGATCTCTCTATCTTTAAAAAAAACAGGGATCCGTCGCAGACGTCGGCTCCAACGGGCAGTACATCGCAATGCCCCTCCCGGAGGCCGAGGCGCTCAAGGCCCCTCGCCTCAAGACCCAGCCGATTCAGTTTGGGTACAAGGCGCCGGCGTTCTCGAAGCCGTCGTCGTGCTCGGACAAGACGTATCGCGACATTGTCAATGCGATCAACGCGTCCGTCGTGGCCGGGGACCTCGCGATTCCGGGAGTTGGACGCTTAGGCTTCCATACCTGTGGGACGTTCTCCTCCATCGGTTACCAGGGTGAGTGAGGTTGCGATCAAGAAAAGAGAGAGAGAGCTGTTGATCGATGGATTCGATTTTTTCTTAACCTTTTTTTCACCCTCTCACTCTCTAAAAAAAAACACTCTTATCTCTCTCTTTCTTCTCCTTCTTCACACCAGGCGGCTGCGACGGCGCCTGGATGCGCTTCGCCCCCGACATGGACGTCCCCCAGAACGGAGGCACCATCAAGAAGGCGCGTGAGGGGCTCGACAAGCTTAAGAAGGACAACAAGGCCTTCTCCTGCATCACCTTTGCTGACCTCTACACGCTCGCCGCGTCGGTCGCGACGGAGCTGGCCGGCGGCCCGGCCATCGGCTGGTCGCCTGGCAGGATCGACGCGATGGGCCCCGGGCCCGCGCACCCGCCGCTGTCGTCGGCGCTCCCCGACGGGATGATGACCGGGGCCGCCGACGCGGCGTTCTTCACGAGGTGGGGCTTCACTGTCAGGGAGGCTGTCGCGATCCTCGGAGGTACGAAGATGTTTTTTCTTTATTTTATTTTTCTTAGAGATAGAGATCCCTCTCTCTCTCTGAGAGAGAAGATACTCACTTTAAAAAAAACTCGAGAACTCCCTCTTCTTCAAAAAAACAAAAAAGGCGGCCACTCCTTCGGCGGCGCCGACACCGCCGTCAGCGGCTGGAGCATGTCCTTCACCACCGCCGGCGACGACTTCCCCGAGCCCAAGAACCAGTACTTCATCGACCTGATGAAGGGGTCGTGGGTCGAGGCGCTCGCGCCGCAGACCGGCCTGCCGCAGTGGAACCTGCTCGACCCGAACTCGACCGACGGCTCGGTCGTGATGGACACCGAGGCGAACAAGCCCGTCGGGCGCCTGCCCTCGGACATCGCGCTGCGCGTGACGCGGCTCTACGCGGAGGTCGCGAACAAGTACGCCGCGGACGAGAAGCTCTTCCTCGACGACTTCGCGCTGACGTTCGAGAAGCTGCTGGCGCTGGGCGCGTCCGGCGTCGGCGTGCAGGGCGGGAACTGGCGCTGGAAGGGGTTCAACGGGACCTGGGAGGGGTACGGCAAGGACGCGGCGATCAATCAGTTGAAGTAGACGTATGCGAGAGCAGAGCGAGGGCGAGATAGAAGAGAGAGAGAGAGAAGAGCGAGGGAGGGAGAACCCCGCCGGTTTTTTCGCTCCGCTCTTCTCTGCTTTCGGCTCAGGCTCCGTTTTTTTTCTGCTTTCGGTCAAAAAAACCGAAGGGAATAATAATTAGATAAAGTGCATGCGTTCCGCGGTTTTTTTCTTTCGAACAGCGTTTCGTCATACGTATATCCATTCGATCGGCCTTCGTTTTTTCGTGCCGAGTTTTAAACAAAAAAAAAAGTTAGTTAAATAATGAATAATGATGATCGACAATGAAAAAAAGGCAAGCAAACATTTTTTTCGCCCCATCGCGGGAGTTATACTTTCTATTCAAACTCCAAAGCCATGCCTCTCTACGCTCTGCACTATCCCCAATCTCGAGGTGCTTTTTTTTTAATTGTGGAACGTGTTTGCTTTTTTCTCTCTAGCTCCCCTGCTGCTTCCTCAGGCCCCTCTCGATGCTCGCGACCGAGTCCCCCGGGGAAGGGGCGATATACCCCGAGGGCAGGCGGGCAGCGGCAGCAGAGGCAAGGGGCTGCCGCTCGCCGCCGCCGGCGGGGGCGGGGGCTGCCGCCGCCGCGGCCGCCTCGGGGTGCTGCTCCGAGAGGCGGCGGCCGCTTGCCGCCACCGGAGCAGGGGCCCTGGCCCTCGCCGCCGAGGCGTCCGCGGGGGCGACAAAGGGCGACTCGCTCTCTGCAGCGGGGTCCGGGGGGGAGGCGACAACGACGACGACGGCGGCGGCGGCGGCGGCGGGGGCGGCGGGGGCCGGGGCCGAGGAGGAGGAAGGGGGAAGCACTTGGCTCGTCGCGGTGGTTGCCGCCGCCGCCGCTGTCGGAGGCCCCGCTGTCGCGGGTGACACCTCGGCTGCGACTATCGAAGCGTCCGCTGGACCGTAGAACATCTCGTCGATGTTGAATTTATTCTCTTTGAGCAGCGCCCTCCCCGCTGCTGCAGCTTCTGCGGAGAAGATGAGGCAGCAGAGGCACGCGAGAGCCGCGATTTGGAAAGTCGACCTCCTTTGCATTCGATTTTTTCGGTATCGAGAAGAAGAAAAAAGAGCAGAAGAGTTAAATTGCCTCGCAGAGCAAGGAAGCCTGCGGAGCTCTTTCGGAGGTTCTGTCGCGTCCGAGGGGGGAAAAAGGTCGACAAAGGTCGAGACGAGAAGCGGGTTTTGGCCGGAAAGAGGGCGCGAGTTGGCCGCGGCGGGCAAGGATAACACTGGCTCTTTTCGGTCCCTGAAGGGCTCTTTTCCTTCAGTTTTTTGACTGGCGACAAGGCCTCGGAAATTACTCATTTTCTTCTTCGTTATTGTTGACCTCTTCTTCTCTCTCTCTCTCTCTCTCCGCGACCTCTCCTTTCCGCGCTCTCGACCTCTCCCTTCGCCGCCCCTCCATCTGGAAACTCCACAGAAGGAGCAGCAGCAGTGCCGCCGACAGAGAGAGACGGAATAACATTGATCCTCACATGGCTCCTCGAACCTCCTCTTCTCTCGCTCGGGCCGGCTGCCGCCGCCGCCGCGCCGGCGGGTCGAAGGCCCCTTCCTCTTCTTCGGTGAGTTTTTTTTCGTTCTTCGTTCCGAGGCAGGTCGCAGCGAGCCCCTCCCCCTCCACCCCTTTCCTCTCAAAGACCTCTCGATAACACATGAGAGCACCTAGCGAGCGCGAGAGCGAGAGAAAGAGGAAGGAGACTCTCGGGCGCGACCCCTCACAGAAAAGGAAAGCTCTCGTGCCCTCTCAAGAGGAGGCTCGCTTCGCTTTTTTTTTATCTCACCCCCTTTGACCGCCCCCCCCCCCTCCCCCTCCTCCCTCTTCTCTTCTCTTTCTTTGACGCAGGCCGCCCTCTCCTTCCTTCTCTTCCTCCTCTCCGTCTCTTTCTTCTCCTCGGCGACCACTTCCCGCCTCCTCCTCTCTCCCAACGACGCCGGGGCCGCGCTTTCCCTCGTCGGCGCGGCGTTCGAGGAGAGCTCGGGCACCGACGCCTCGGCTGCTCCGGGGCGGGTCTCCGCCGAGGCCTTCCGCGGCAGGAGCGGCGGGATCTCGGGCGCCGCGGAGTCCGCGGCCGCCGCTGCCGCCGCTGCGGAGCCCCCGCCCGAGGGGAACCCGAACCTCTCGGATGCGGCTCCAGCAGCAGAGACGCCGCCGGCGGAGACAACGGCGCCGCCGCCGCCGCCGCCGACGACGACGACGACGACTCTGACTCTCTCGCCGCCGCCGCCGACGCCGGCGCCTCCTTCGACGACGACCTCCGTCTCCACCTCTCAGGCCTCGGCTGCCACTCTCCCCCCTCTCGCCGTCTCCGCTGACGGCCACCTCACAGCGGGCGGCACCGCCGTCGAGCTCCGGGGGCTCAACTGGTTCGGGTTCGAGGCCGGGCAGACGTTTGTCGACGGCACGAGCTGGTCGGGCTCAGGCTCGGCGCTCTCGCACGACGCGCTAGCCGTGCTTTGGCGGATCAAGCTGCTCGGATTCAACGCCGTGCGCCTCCCGTTCTCGTTCGAGGAATTCTCGAAGGCTCCCAGGGACGTCACGAGCAGGTGCGACTGGGTCGGGGACGCGGAGGTCGCGAGGAGCGTCGCGCCGCCCGGGGTCGAGCTGCCCGCCGCCGCGCTCGCGGCCGTGCCCCCGCTCTTCGCCTCGGCCCCTCGGGGCGGCAGCAGCAACGAGGGCCACGGCGGCGGGGCCTCCGACCCCATCCCCGCAGTCACCCCTGCCCCGGGCACGCAGGGCCTCTGGGAGCATAAGGTCACGTGCAACGCGGACGTCCCCACGACCTCGGTGAAGGAGAGGCTGCTCTGGTTGACGAAGAAGTGCGTCGCTGCGGGGCTTTACGTAATCTTGGACGATCACATCAGCTACGACACGACGATCCTCGACGACAAAGCGAAGTGGGTCGCGAGCTGGAAGGAGCTGGCTGCTGACTTGGCCAGGGAACCGTCGCTGGCGGGGGCGGTGATGCTGGTAAGGAATTGCTTCATTTCGAAGGAAAAAAATCGAGTTTGGGTATGAAGCTGGAACAAAAAATAGGGTTGACTTGTTTTTTTGATTTATACTTGGCAAACTTAAAAAATAAACAAAACAAAAAAGGACATCGTCAATGAGCCTGACTCGCGAGGCATCCGCTGGTCCTCGGGCCCCAACAACCAGGGCCCCGGGATGCAGGATCTGTACGTAGAGGCGATGGACGCGATCGCCGAGGTGAGAAGAGTTTTCTTTTTTCTCTCTTCAGGTTTTTTGTTCCTCGTCGAGCACGAAAGGAAAAGAGAAACTCACTTTTTCTTCTCTCTCTCTCTCTCTCTCTCTCTCTCTCTCTCTCTCTCTCTCTCTCTCTCTCTCTCTCTCCTCCTCCCTTGCAGGTCAACCCCTGGGCCCTCCTCCTCGTCGAAGGGTGCGGCCAGCTCGGCAACCTCGCCATGAACTGGGGCGACGGCTTCGCGACCGACCCGGCCGTTTTGTCTGCCGCCGAGGGCGGCCCGCAGTCGGCCGCGCCGTTCTTCGACGCTGTCGTCTCCAAAAACTATGCGAACCGAGTGGTGCTGGCGCCGCACATTTACCCTCCGTCGGTCTCCAGACAGGAGCAGACGACCGTGGAGCCCGAGCTGACCACGCGCCTCGACTCGAGCTTCGGGTATCTGGGCCCGAAGGGCGCCGGCTACTGCGGGAGCGGCGGCGGTAGCGGCGTCTGCAGGAAGTTCCCGATCCTCGTCGGGGAGGTCGGCTCGAAGCTCGAGGATCCGCGCGACCCGGCGTTCCTCGAGGCGTTCTCGGCCTACCTCAACGGCGGCGAGGACTCGGCGAGCAGCAGCAGGAAGGCGCAGGGCGTCTTTTGGTGGTCGTGGAACGCCAACTCGGGCGACACGGGTAAGAGAGAAAAGGAAACGTTTCCCCCCGGTTTTTTTTTGAGGCCGACGGGGGGGGGGGGAGGGAAACGACTCACCAGTTTTTTTCCCCTCCTCGACGGAAAATCGAAACCACCACCAGGCGGGATCGTTAAGGACGACTGGGTGTCTCTGCAGTGGGCCAAGCTCGCGTGGATGAACGCCGCGACGGGCCTGCAGCCATGGTACGTGTCTGTGATTGCTGCGACGGCGAGCGGGGGGGAGCTCCCGGGGGCAGACACGAGCCTGCCCTCTCCCTCTCCCGCTCCCTCTCCCTCGCCTTTGCCGACACCGACGGCGACGGCGACCGCGCCGCCGCCGCCGCCGCCGCCGGAGACGACCGCGGCGCCGCCCCCTCCCGCCACCCTCCCTCCTCCTCCTCCCGAGACCGCGACCGCGACGCCGCAGCCGGCGACCTCGCCGCTCTCGACCCCCCTCCCGCAGAACACCTCCTCGGACTCGGCCGCCCCGCTCTCCTGCCTCGCCCTCGTGCTCTCGACGCGAGAGGTCCCCCCTCCGGCGGGCGCCGCCCCCGCCGAGCAGGCGACGCACGAGGTCACCCTGGCCGTCACCTCGGCCACCCCGGTCTGCGCCCCCTTCTCCCTCGAGCTCTACGCCCCGGGGTACGGAGCCCTGCGCGCGGCCCGCGGCTGGGCGCCCTCCGACAACGGCGCGCCGGCGGCCGGCGTGCTGCGGGGCACCGTTCCCGAGAGGTGGCAGGGGCTGGGCGCGGGGATGGGGGCCGTGACGCTCTCGTTTGTCGTGCGGGGCGGGCCGAGGGGCGCCGGGGGGGCCCCCGCGGCCGTGGCCGTGAACGGAGCCCCGTGCGCCGTGGCGAAGGCTTGAGAGCTCCTTGCCCTTCTTTCTCGTTGATCCCCCCCCCCCCCCAAAAAAGGGAAGAAGACAGATAACTGTTGTTTCTCGGGTGGTCCCTTCCTTTCTCTCCCTCCTTGAGCTATTTGCGACCTGGTGTTACTATCATTGAAGAAGCGCGAAATGAAGAGAGACTGGCGGCGAGGGGCGGAGGCGGGGGGCGTGGGGGGTTTTGGTGGGGAATGAAAAGAGAGAGAGAATAAAATCAAACGGGTTGAGGTTTCATTTTTCGTTTTCCCCCTCCTCTATGACACCATTTCGATCTCTCCGCCTTGTCGTCCTTCCTTCTCGCTCCCTAAAGTCACCGTTTCTTGTTCCCAGGGGCAAGCTGCAATTCTGCATAGCCTTCTCGAGAGATTAGAACAGCGCGAAAGCAAACGCACGTGTCAAAATTTGACGCGCTCGTTCTTCCCATTTTTTAAAAATGCGTTTGTCGACGGCTAGCAGATGCCGCTGCTGCTGCGGCAGCACTGCTCCCTCCCCGCAGCGGCCCTCTTCGACGCCTCTCCGTGCGGCCGCCGCTCGCTGCAGCTTCAGTCCAGCGTCGTTGTCGACACCGAGGGCACAAAAATGGAGCCTTCGAGCCCGCCCCTTTACTCCCAGATCGAAGCCATTGCCTCTTCTCCCTCGTGCCGCCGCTGCCGCCGCCGCCGCTTCTTCCTCTCCTTGGGCCTCACCAACAACCCCTTCTCCCCCTTCCTCCTCGTCGGCCCGCTATCTCCCCGCGCGCGCCCCGACCGACGACCCTGCCCGCCTCCGCGTCGCGGTGCTCACGGGATGGCTCGGCGCCGGGAAGACCACCACCCTCACGCGCTGGCTCGAGGCGGCCGCGGAGGAGAAGAGCGAGCACGCCAGCGGGAAAGAGAAGAGGGCGCCGCCGAGGGTGCGGCTGATCATTAATGACGTCGGCGCCTCCGCGATCGACGCCGCCGTCTTGTCAAAGGCGGAGATCGTGCCCGCGGCGAGTCTTGTGGCGCTGACGGCCGGATGCGCGTGCTGCTCGCTGCAGGCGGAGCTGGTCGACGCGGTCGCGGCCGCCGCGGCCGACGCCCGCGACTTTGCTTCCTCTGCTTCTCCCTCCTCCTCTCCTTCTTCCTCCGCGTTGCTGCCAGACTCCTGGCTCTTTATCGAGTGCACGGGACTCGCGCTTCCGTCCCCCGTGGCCAACGCCGTCGCCGAGGGCGTGCGGAGGGCGGCGAACGGGGAGGAGAGCGAAGAAGACGACGAGGAGGAGCCGTCGCTCGAGGCGGTCGTCGCCGTCGTCGACGCGAGCACCTTTGCCGCGGGCCTCGCCGGCGCCTTCGACGTCGACGACGACGACGACGACGACGACGATGACGGCGGCGACGGCGAGTTCGTAGGGGAGGAAGAGGGAGCATTCGAGGACGAGGAGGTCGACGAGCGAGGCGAGCCGCTGCGCGGCGAGCGCTTCCCCCCCCGCGACTTTGCCGCCGACGAGGGCCCCTTCGAGGAGCTCGCCGGCGTCGCCTCCCCCGAGGGGAGCGTCGCAGACCTGCTCGCCTCGCAGGTCGAGGCCGCGGACGTCGTCTTGCTCAACAAGGCCGACGCCGTCAGCCTGGAGACGCTCGAGGAGGCGAGGGCCCTGGTCGCGGCGCTCAACCCCGGGGCCGCCATCGTCGAGGCCGTGAGAGGCGACGTGCCGCCGTCGTCGCTGCTGGGTAGAGCCGCCGCGGCCGCTGCTTCGCCTCCTTCGGCCGGAGAGGGAGAGGGAAGCCAAAAAAGGAGGAGGAGGAGAGGCGTCGCAGGGTGGGCCGCGGCGCTGGCGGCCGCCGCCGCGGCGAGGAGGAGCGGCGGAGGAGGCGGAGGAGGAGGGAAGGAGAAGAAGGAGGAAGAGGGAGTGGCTCATTCTCACTCGCACTCCCACGAAGAGGAAGGCGGTCACCACCACCACCACCACCGCCACGGCGACGAGAACAAAGGCGACCTCCACCCCTCCGCGCACGGCATCTCGTCGTTCGTTTTCCACTCCTCGCGACCGTTCCACCCGCAGAGGCTGCTGCGGGCCCTCGAGGACGACGGCGGGGGAGGCGCCGGCGAAGACGACGACAGGAGCTCTGCCGGCGGCGGTGGCGGCGGCGGCGGCGGTCCCTGGAAGGGCGTCGTCCGATCCAAGGGCTTCTTCTGGCTTGCGACCCGCCCCAAGGTCGCGGGGCTGTGGCAGGCCGCGGGGGGGAGCTGGGTTGGGGACCCGAGCCACCTCTGGGAGAGGAGCGGCGGGAGTGACGGAGGGGGAGGAGGAGACGAGGCCTCTGCTTCCTCCTCGTCCTCGTCCTCGTCTTCGTCTCCGCAGCAGGAGCTCGTCTTCATCGGAAACCACTCCATGAACGAAGGGAGGGTGAGGGAGGCCCTTGAAAGTGCCCTGCTGACGGACGAGGAGATGCGCGGGGGAGAAGAGAGCTGGTCGCGGTTCGAGGACGAGCTGCCGCAATGGGAGCTGGAGGGATGAGGAAAAGGTTTCGCCCCTTGTTTTAGAGTTTTGTTTTGTAATGTTTGCTCTCTCTTTTGCTCGGTTTTCAATGTCCAAAAGGGAGGCAGAGAGACATCTTTTTCTCTTTGTGGTCGTTCGGCTCCTCACGGCGACGAGGGCGGCGAGGGGCCTGCCTGTGGGCTTCGATTTTTCCGTTTCGGTTTTCCGTCGAGGTCTCAAGGTCGAGGTCGAAAAAAAGCAAAAAATCATTTTTTTCAATCGCCCTTTTTCTCGTATAGCTTTTCTTGTTTTTCCATCACACGCCCCAAAACCATGCGCCGCGCGGCTTCCCAGCTCCTCGCGGCCACAGCAGCTGCGCGCATGTCCGGCGTCGTGTCGTGCTCGAGCAGAACAGAAGGAGCGGCCGCTGCGTTCGCGGCAGCAACGAACCGTTCCTTCTCTTCGTCGTCGTCGTCGGCGGCGGCGGCGACGGCCGAATCCGCTCCTTCCACTTCGACGTCGTCTTTGCACGTCGCCGACGAGCCCTTCTGCAGGCAGCGCCAGCTCATCGTGCTGGGCAACCGCGTCCCCACGCTCAGCCCGGACGCGTGGGTCGCGCCCAATGCCGTGCTTGTGGGAGACGTGGACCTCTATGACAAGGTGAGGAGTCGGGAAAGAAAGCCGAGGCGCCAGGTTGATGACGATGCTGGAAGCGAGGTGAAGCAGGGGAGCTCGATCCCCTCTCGAAGAGACACACCCTCGCCGACCTCATCTTCGAATCTTTCCCTCTTTCTCGTGCTCTCTCCTGACAAAAACAGGTCACCGTCTTCCACGGCTCGGTCCTCCGCGGCGACCTCAACGCCGTCCGCGTCGGCGCCGGCTCGACCATCGGCTCCCGCTGCGTGCTCCACGCGGCGCGCTCCTCCCCGACGGGCCTCCCCGCCGCGACCTCGGTGGGGCGCGACGTCACCGTGGGGGACCGGTGCCTGCTCCGGTCGGCCACCGTGGGAGACGGCGCCGTCCTGGGGGAGGGGTCGATCCTGCTCGAAGGGTCCGTCGTCGGGGCGGGCGCGGTGCTGGGCCCCGGCACCGTCGTGCCCCCGGGCAGGCTCGTCCCCGCCGGGGAGCTCTGGGCGGGGAAGCCCGCGCGGTTTGTGCGGGCTCTCACGAAGGACGAGAGGGCGGCGACGGCGGCCGTGGCGGCGGAGTCGGGGGCCTCGAGGGCGGGTGGATACGCGCAGCACGAGCTGCCGGAGGGCGGGATGCGTTACAAGGCGGTGGAGGCGCTGAGGGAGGCTCTGTCGGGGAAGTGAGAAAAGTTTTCGAAAGAGGGAGGGGGAGGGCATGAGAACGAGAGAGAGACAAGAGGAGAGAGAGAGAACGCGAGAGGAGAGTGTGAGATAAAAAAACAACCCTAAACCCAAAATCACGAGAGCCATTGCCCCTCCTTTCCCGTTATTGCAACGAACATGGGCGAGATGGAGAGAGAGCGAGGGCGGCGGAGAAGGAAGGAGGGGAAACAAGAGGGGCTTTCTTTCTAGTCTTTTCAAACTTTTTCGTTACATTTTTCGTTTAAAAATGCGTTTCTCTCTCTCCCTCCCCCCTCTCTCTGCTTCTTTCTCCCTAAAAAACAACAGCAAACCACATCATCAAACCGCGTAGACATCCACGCTCGTGTTGCTCTGCAGGCCCTTGTCGGCGACCCTCGCGGCCTCGTAGGGCTTGAGCTCCCGGACGCCGCCGATGCCCAGGTCGCCGGGCAGGCGGTAGCCGCCCACCCTGACGCGCTTGAGCGCCGCGACGTCGGCCCCGGCCGCCGCGACCAGCTTCCGCACCTCGTGGTTGCGGCCCTCGCTCACGACGACGCGGACCCTGTTGCGGGCCAGCGGGTCGCCGCCGCTCTCGGCCGGGGGGGCGTACACGGCGAGGGGCTTGACCAGGGCGCCGTCGACCTCGCAGCCGTCGGCGATGGCCTCGAGCTCCCTGCGCGTCGGCTTCCTCGAGAGCGTGGCGACGTATTCTCGCGTGAGGCCCTGGTGTTTGTAGTTTTTGTTTTTCGGAAGGGGGAGTTTGAAAAGAGAGAATAAGTTTTGGTGTTTTTTTGTTGTTGTCGAGAAACCTCTGGAAGAAAAAAAACGAAGGAAAAAGCTATAAAAAAGAACAGGGGAATTTCCCGAAATCGCACCGAGCTCGGGTGCGCGACGCTCTGCGCCCAGGTCCCGTCGTTGGTCACCAGGATCAGGCCTGTGGTCGCGGCGTCCAGCCTCCCGACCGTGAACAGCCTGGGCGGGGCCTCGACCACCGCCCCCGCCGCGCTCTTGGACTTTCCGCCCGAAGACGGCCCGCCGCCGCGCCTGCCGCGCATCGCCACCGCCGCGGCCGCCCTCTTGTCCGCGCGCCGCCTCCACTCGGCGAGCCACCCCGCGAGCAGGTCAGTCACCAGCTTCCTCCTCCTCCCTCCCACGGCCACGGCGGCGCCGGCCTCAGAGGTGCAGTGGTACCCCTTCGGCTTGTTGATCGCGAAGTAGACGGGCTTCGCCGGGCGGGGCAGCGCCCTGCCGTCGACGGCGACGAGGTCGGGCTTCGGGCCCGGGGGCGCCTTCCTGCCGTAGCTCGAGCCCGGGGGAGCGGAGCTCGGGGCGCCGCTGGACGCCGGGGGCTCCCTCTGCGATGCCTGCAGCAGCATCGAGGGGAAGGGGACGACCCGCGTGGCCGGGGAGGAGACCCGCTCGCCGTTGACGGTGACGCGGCCGGTCGAGACGAGGTCGAGCGCCGCGCGGCGCGAGGCGAGGCCCGAGTCAGCGATCGCCTTGGCGAGCCAGACCCTGCCGTCGTTCTCGAAGGCCGAGGCCGGTTTGTGCTTGCCGCTGGCCTGCTTGCTGCTGCTGGCGGTGCTGCTGCTTTTGAAGGCGGTTTGAGGTGGAGGAGAAAACGTCGGCGGCGCTGAGGTCGTCACACCTCTGCCGCCGCCGCCCCGACCTCGGCCGCCGCGACCGCCGCCGCCGCCTCTTCCGCCGCCGCCGCGCGAGAAGGAAGAATAGCCGCTCGACGTCTCCTCGCCCGTTTGAGGGGGAGGAGAAAACGTCGGCGGCGCTGAGGTCGCCACATCTCTGCCGCCGCCGCCGCCCCGACCTCGGCCGCCGCGACCGCCGCCGCCGCCTCTTCCGCCGCCGCCGCGCGAGAAGGAAGAAAAGCCGCTCGACGTCTCCTCGCCCGTTTGAGGGGGAGGAGAAAACGTCGGCGGCGCTGAGGTCGCCACACCTCTGCCGCCGCCACCGCCGCCTCGCCCTCGGCCGCCGCGACCGCCGCCGCCGCCTCTTCCGCCGCCGCCGCGCGAGAAGGAAGAAAAGCCGCTCGACGTCTCCTCGCCCCTGCCTCGTCCGCCTCGTCCTCCGGCTGTCGAGCCGCCTCTGGAGGCAATCGACGACGACGCTCCAGAGGACGAGGAGCCCCTGTCGAAGGCTCTGGCGGTGACATTGCTGCCGCGGCTCGAAACGATAGTTGATGCCGACGACAGCAATGCCGGCGGCGGCGCCGCTCGCGGCAACATCGCTGTCGCCCTCCTCCGCGAGTTCAGCGACAACGCCGGAACAGCGGCGGCCGTGGCAGCGTGCAGCGCGAGAACGCTCATTCTTCTGGAGGGAGAAGAAGAACCAGAAGAAAGCCGGGTAGAAGCAAAAAAGAGGGGGGCGCCGCGTGGAAGGAATGCGTTTTTAGCTAGCTTTGGTTGCCCGATTTCTGAAGAAAAAAAAACTCGACGAGTTCAAAAGAGGAACCCGTCGCCTTCAACCCCGTCCTCCTCCTCCTCCTCCACTCCATCGCCGCCGACGATATCCACCCGCAGCAGCTCCTCCCCCATCAGGGTCACCAGCTCGCAGTTGTGGAAGAAGCGCCCTCCTGTCAGCGCCTCCAGCACCCCGGCGTGGCTCACTAATGCAATTTCGTCTTCGGGCCTCGACAGCAGCGCCTCGCGCAGCGCCGCGACCCGCCTCCTAAAAGCGCCCGCGGGCTCGAGCCGCACCCTCCCTGCTGCGGCCTCGGCCCCGCCGTGCCACCAGGGGGAGTCGTAGGGCGGAAGGTCGGCGAAGCAGACGTGCGGGAACTCGGAGGAGAGAGAGCTGCGAGGTCGGCCGACGTCGGACGAGAGCCAGACCCGCTCGCGCGCGAGCGCGAGCGAAACCATCGTCGTCGTCGTCGCATTCGCCGTCGCCGCCGTCGCTTCTCCTCCTCTCGAGCTGCTCCGGCGGCTCTCGTCCACGAGGGAAGGAAAGGCCAGCGAGGCCGTCTGCAGTGCGCGGGTCAGCGGGGACACGACGACGGCGAAGGAGGAGGGAGAAGAAGAGGACTTTGAGGGAGTCAGCTTGAGCAACTCGGCTGTCCGCGATGACAGGCTCCTCGCCTGCTCCACCCCGCGCGGAGTCAGCCTCGTGTCGAAGTCGAGCGGGTCCTCGAAGCCGCGCCCGCCGTAGGGGTTCTTCGTCAGATACACGTTCATGTGGGTGACGCCGTGCCTGACGAGGTGAATTCGCTTCTTCCTCCGCTGCTCATCTGGGGTCGTCGAAGTCGACGGATTACGGGACGCCGAGGAGGCCTCCATCGCGCCCGTTCCGGTGCTCTGCCGGCATCTACAGGACGCAAGAGTAGCCCCTGATGGAAAGCCAAGGGGAAATGCCATGTGCGGAGCAGGGAGGAGGGATAAAAATGAAAGATCGAAACCTTGATTGTGCGTCGTTCGGAAATTTCATTTCTCTCCCATTTCTATTTTTAACAAAAACGCACCCCTCGACGATGGCCTCCCCCGCTGCGCTGACCACCGCGGCCGCCGCCGCCGCCGACGCCCCGCCGCCGCCATCCCCTCCTCCTCCTCCTCCTCCGCCTCCGCCTCCTCCTCCGCCTCCTCCCCCTCATGCTCCCTCCTCTCCCCTTCCTCCGCCTCCTCCTCCTCCTTCCCTCCTCCTCGTCCCGGCGTGGGCGGGCCGCAAGGCGCGCGCCCTCGCCTCCGAGGCCCGGCGCCTCCGCTCCCGCCTCGCGGCGGCGGCGCTCGACGCGCAGGGGGCCCGCGACAGGGGCGCCCTGGTGAGGCGCTTCGGCGAGGTCGACCTGCCGGCCCAGGTCGGCGCGTGCAGGCAGAGGGAGGCGCAGGCGCGCGGGGCGGAGGCCGCGGACGCGAGGCTCGCCGGCCTGGCCTCGGCCGCGGCGGCCGGTGCGGCGGCCGAGCGGAGGGCCTGCGGGGCCCGCGCGGCCGCGGCCGTCGAGCGGTCGCACGCAGCGCACGCGAGCCTGTGGAGGTCCCGAGCGAGGGCCGACGAGGCCAGGGAGAGGGAGGAGGAGGCCGCGAAAGGAGGCTCCCCCTCGTCTGCTGCCGCTGCCGCTGCCGCTGCCGCTGCCGCCGCCGCTGCTCCCGCCGCCGCCGCCGCCGCCGGGGTAAGAGAGGGGGCGGGAGAGGGAGCAAAAACGGAGGAGGAAGGCGACGAGGCCCTCCCGGAGACCCTCTCGGCGCTCCTCTCGGCGGTCTCTGCGGCCGAGGCCAGGCGATCCCGCGCCGAGGCAGCCCTCCCGGCGGCCCAGAGGGCCCTGTCGGGCGCCCTCGCCGCCGCCTCGGCGGAGGGCGAGCGCTCGGCGGAGGCCAGGCGGCAGCTGCAGGCGGCGCGAGCGGCGCTCTCGGCGCACGCGGCGGCGAGGGAGGAGGCCGCGCTGGGGTGGCAGCGCGCCGCACGGGCCTCCTCGACCGCGAGGGACGAGGCCGCGGAGGCTTCCCGGGACGCGGCGGAGGCTTGGCTGAGGGCGAGGCGCGTCGGGGAAAAGACGCTGGGAGACCTGGAGGGGAGGCTCGAGGCGCTCTCCGAGGCGGCGCGGGCGAGGAGGGCGGCGGCGTCCCGCGCCGAGCGCGGGGCCCGAGAAGGGAGCGATCCCTCCTCCTCTTTCTCTGCTCCTTCGCAGGAGGACGTCGAGGAGACTCTCGCCCGCGCCCGAGCCGCAGCTGACGCCGCCTCGGACGCGGCAGCTTTGAAGCGTTCCCTCGAGGCCGAGGAGGGCGAGAGCCTGAGGGCGAGAGCCGCGGCCGAGGCGCGGAGAAGCGCCGCCGCTGCCGCGGCCGCGCTCGCCTCGGCGTCGCTCTCCGCCTCCCTCGCGGACGCGAAGAGGAGCGCGGCGGACGAGTGCGCCGCGCTACTGCTCGCCGCCGACGGGGACAGGCGGAGGGCCGGCGAGGCGCGGGCGCGGGCGAGGGAGGCCTTCGCTGCGCGGGCCGCCGCCGCCGCCGAGGCCTCTGCCCTTGCGGAGCGCTCCCTGCTCCTCGAGAGCGCCGCCGTGACCTCCCGCTCCGCCGCGGCCGGGGCGCGCTCCCGCGCGGCGGCGCAGCGCTCCGCGGCCCTGGCGGCAGACGAGAAGCTGTTCGAGGCGCAGGCCGAGCTGGTCAGGACGCGGGCGGCACTGCGGAGGAGCGAGCGGAGGGGGGACGACGGCGGGCGTGGGGCTCCCCGCTCCGCCGCCGAGGGGCGCCTCGCCGCCGCGCGCCTCGCCGCGGATCGCGCCGCCCTCGCCGCGGCTGCCGACGCCGCGGAGGCGAGGGCCGCGGCCTCGGCGCTGGCGTCGGCCCGCGCGGCGGCGCGGGCGCGGGAGGAGGAGGCCGCGGCGGCGAGGGCCGCGCTCGCGGCTGCGCGGGCCGCAGCCGGCGCCGAGGGGAGGGCCGCCGAGGGCGCCGCCGCGGCGAGGGACCGGGCGACTGTCGAGAGGGACAGGGCGGCGCTCGCTGCGAGGGGGGCGGCCGCGGAGGCTGTCGCCGCTGCTGCCGCGGAGGCGGCGGCTGCAGCCAAAGGCGAGAGCGCCGGCGACACCACCGCTGCAGCTGCTGCCGCTTCTTCTTCCCTTCTTCTTCCTCTCTCCCCGGCTCTCTCGGCGGTGCGAGAGGCCGAGGCCGTAGACTCCGAGGCGCGCTCCAGAGCCCGTGCGGCGGAGGCCCAGGCGCGGTCCTCTTCGGCCAGGGCGGCCGCGGTGGCTCGCAGGCTCGAGTCCCTGCGGAGGCGGCAGCAGAGAGAGAGCGGCAGCGTCGGCGTCGGCGGGTTTGTCGTCGGCGGCGGAGGGAGCATCAGCGGAGGAAAAGGCTCCTCTGCGGCTGCCGCCGCCCCGAGGTCGAAAGAGACCGCCGAGGCCGAGTGCAGGGCCGCCCTCCTGGCCGTACAGGCCGTCGAGCGGGACCTGAGGCAGCTCCGGGACGCGAAGAGGGAGCTCGACGACTGCAACGAGGCCCTGAGGAGAGGGAAGAACGAGTAGAGCTTGAGAAGATGGGTGATTTTTTTCTCTTCGTTTTTTTCTTCTTCTTCTTCGACTAGGTTTTGTTCTTTTACAGCTGCAAGTTTTCGTTTTTTCCCGTCTCTCTCTTCTCCAGGATACAAAGGAATTCAGGGAAGCAGCCTGTCGAGCGCCGAGAAGACCCCTCCGGCGATCAGCACCACCCCGGCGCAGCTCTGCACCACGGATCCGGCCCGCCGCAGCTCCAGCAGCCTCGAGACGGCGCCGGCGCCCACCGCCGCCGCGACGAGCGGGGCGCAGACGCCCGCGGCGTAAACGAAGAGAAGGCTGCCTCCCAGCAAGGGAGGGGTGCCGCTGCTGGCCGAGAAGGCCAGGAGCGTCGCAAGCACGGGGGTGGAGCAGGGGGAGGCCGCCAGGGCCGCCCCGGCGCCCGCGGCAAAGGCGCGCGCGACGGGGGGCAGGGGGCCGAAGAAGCCCGCCGGGGAAGAACTCGCCTCCCTCGAATCCGCGGGGGAGAGGTCGATCCCGGGCAAGGGGACACGCAGCAGGCCCAGGAGGTTGGCCCCGGCCCCGACGGCGACGGCGGAGGCGGCCAGCGGCAGGAAGACGGCGGAAATGGACAACGACGAAGCGCCCGGGAAGGAGGAGCCGTCGCCGCCGTTGCCGCCGCCGATGCCTAGATAGACAGTCCCGGCCGCAGCCGCGGCGGCCCCGGCGGCGGCGAGCGTGGTCGCTGTTCCCGCTGCGAAAGCCACCGCGAGAGGGAAGACGGGGGTCGGCGGTGCTGGCGTTGTCGTCGTCGTCGTCGTCGTCGTAGAGGTCGAGGCTGCTTCGACTTCTCCCCCGTCGTCGTCCTTGAAGCTCCTCGGGGCGCCTCCGCTTCCGCTTCCGCCTCCGCTCCCGCCCTCCGTCCTTCCACCTGGTGCCGCCGCCGCCCCGCTGTACCCGCTGATGTATCCTATCGTCAGGGGGAGCACGGAAAGGGTGCAGGGAGACAGGGAGGTCGCGAGGCCGGCGGCGCCGACGAGCGCAAAGGTGGCCGGGGTCGGGCCTAAAGAAAGTTTTTTTTTTTTGAGTTTTGAGTTTTGAGTTTTTCCGTTCGAGGAGGTGAGCGTCATTCGAGCCTTTGATCAACCGTTCGAGCACGGAGAAGTCTGCGCCTCTCCTTCGTCGCTTATTATTACCTGCCAGGCTCTGCTGGACCATGGTGTCCAGGTAGCAGCTGACGGCGTAGACGGCGGTCTCGAACGAGGCCACGGGAGGGAAGGAGGCAACAGAAGAGGCCGACTGAGTCGCCAGCGCCGCATCGGCGAAGAGAAGAGCGGCGGCGGGGAGCGCGGCGGGTGTTGCGAGGAGCGCGTCTCTTTTTCTTCTTCGCGTTGAGCTGCTGCTACGAGACACAAGATTGCGACATCCCGGAGGCTGCGGCGTTGATGAAAGAGTAGAATATGGCACGAACAAGCGGTGAACTGCGATCTCGGATCGAGTCGACATCATCGTCTCGCCCGGGAGTCGGTCGTCGGTGGCTCGCTTGATTTCTAGTCAAAGGTCGAAGGCTCTCCCTTTCTCTCACTCCTCGTTCCTCTCTTCATTCCTCGCTTCCCTTCCCCCTCGACTCACTCCATATCGTTCCCCTCCACGTCCCCCTTCCCAACAAGCAAGCATGGAGAACCAGCCGGCTCCCACTCGCGTCTCCAAGCGCCTCAAGCTCGCCCGCGCCGCGAGGGAGAAGCTCCAGCCCAGGAGCAATGAGACGCTCGCGACGCTCCCCAAGTCGACGTTCATCCACTCGATCGTCTCGGCGCTCCCCTCCAGGGACGAGAGGTTCTTCCCGGTCGGCGAGGGCACGACCTGCCGCGGGACCGTGGCCAAAGAGGCGAGGAAAGGGGGAACGAGGCGGAGAAAATGGAGAAGAGGAAGGAGAAGAAGAGTCGAGTTTATCATAACTCCCCCTCGATCGAAAACCTCGTTTCTTTAAATTCAACAGCTCGGCGGCGGCGCTCGCCACCTGAGGGCGTACATGGCGACCAACGCCGAGGACGCGGCGCCCCCCAAGGGCCAAGGTGAAAAAGGAGAGAGAGGGAGTGGAGACGGGGAGGGAAAGAGAGAGAGAGAGAGCGAGAGCGAGAGAACGAAGAAGAAAAGAAGAGGGGAGGCGTTTCGTCCTCTTGCTCATTGGCTTGAGCTTGAGAGAGCGACGGACATGTTTTCACCTCGAAAAAAAAATCCCTCGAAAAACCAAAAAAGTGATCCGCACACTCCCCAACGACGTCCACGTGCGCGAGCTCCACGCCGTCGCCCGCCGCAAAAAGGAGGCCGAAGCCGCTGCGGCCGTCGCTGCGGCCAAGAGGGCCGCAGCCAAGGCCAAGAAGGAAGATAAGAACAAAAAGGCTGCGGGGGGAGGCGCAGCGGCTGCGGCCGCCGGAGGAGGAGGCGCGGCCAAGGCCAAGGGCACGGGCAAGGGCACGGCGGCAGGGGGGGCGGCGGCAAAGAGGCCGCGTGGCGGGGCCAGCAGCGCCGGCGACGGAGGCGCAGCGGGACCCTCCTCCTCCTCCGCCGCCGCAGCGCCTGCACCTCCTCGCGTGCCGCTGGCTGCCATTCCCGCGGCGGTGCCCAACACCACCACCGCCAACGGCGGCGGCGGCGGAGGAGGAGGAGGCGGAGGCGGATCAGGAGGGGCCGCGGCGGCCGCTGCCGCAAACGCTCGCGCGGCGCTGGAGGCAGCGGCGGCGCTTCTCCCCGACCGCGAGGCTATGCGTGCCCGCATCCTTGCGGCTCTGCACGGGATGGACGCGGATGACGCGAACCCGCGCACCGGCCGCTAGAGAGAGAGAAAGAAAGAGAGAGAGGTTTCTTTTCCTTCTCTCTTTCTCGACTCCCTCTCGTGCCCCGCCTAATTTCCGCCCCGTGTTTTTCTTTTTAGTTTCCTTTTCCCTCCTTCGTTTGTTTCCCTTTCACCTCCTCTTACACAACAGGAGCACTTAGCGATAATAGATAGAAACTAGCAGCATCACGTAGCGCCGCCCTGAGACTTTGTTCCGGGGCGTTTTTTTCGTCTTTCCCATTTTTTCATCAAAACGGAGAGAGGAGGACAAGGATGTTTCTTCGCCCGGCTCATCGCTTCTTCCCTTTTGCTCCCTCCACTAAACAAACAAACAAAAAAGACTTCGAAACTCCACATGGAACTGTAAATAAAAGGGCGCATCTTTCCCTTACTTTTCCCAGCTGCTTGGCTCTCCCTTCCATCAGCAAGTGCCGGGTGAACGCGTGGGGAAAAAAGGTAGGTGCTCTCGCGGGGCGCGGTGACCGTAGCAGCGCCCTTCTTCTTCGCGGAAAGGGATTCGATGCCCCACAGCTTCGTCGCCTCAAAGGCGAAGATCTCGCGGGTTCCAGCACGCGCCTTCCCGCACTCTTCTTCAGCACGCGCGCGCTCTTCTTCCTTTGGGCGGCGCCGTGATCTAGAAGAATGGATAATCCCTCGCCATTTGCACCGGATACACCGGAAAAGCTAAAGCTACTGCTGGCGCTTGGGGGGGGGGGGCAGCAACTCAACGGAAGCCGCACGAGTGCAATCTAGCCGAGACGACGCGACATTTCTTCTTCTCTCTCACCCTTTCTTTTCCTCCTCGCTTCCTCTGCTTCAACACGTCCAACGACTTCTCTCCTTCTTTTCCTAGTTCGAACGCACGCTATGATTGATACACGTCGAGCCGTGGGCATGGTGAGTTTGGAACGTGCCGTTTTCTGTTCAAGTGAGCACTGAGCACTGTTTTTCTTGGAGCGTCCAATTTCTTTCGCTCTCTCACTCTTTTTTTCTCTCCCATTCTCATTCTCAAACCTCAACTAAAAAAACAGCTCGCCGCGCTCCTCGTCCTCCTCCTCGTCGCCGGGGGGACCGCCCTGGCGCAGCAGCAAGAAGCAGCAGCAGCGCCAGCAGCGCATCCGACGACCACGACGACGACCTTCTCCATCTCGTCGGACGAAGTCGCCTCCTCGCTCGAGCCGCTCGCCAGGGCCGCCCTCGCCGATGCCACCGCTGCGGCCGAGGCCGCGGCCTCCGGCGCGGGCGTCGCCGGCGTCCCCGCGGCAGCGAAAGAAGCCGCCGATAGGGCGGCCAGCGAGGTCCTCGCCGCCTCCGGCGTCGACTTGAACTCCGACCCCGTCATCAGACAGGCCGTCACCTCGTTCCGGCAGCAGCTTCCCTCCGCGGTCGCCGCCGCGGCGACGGCCGCCGCGACGGCGGCGACGGCGGCGGCGCCCCTCCGAGGGGGGGCGGCAGCGGCGAACTCGTTCGCCGCGGTCGCGTCTCCCTCCTCCGGCTCCGCCTCCTCCGCTCTGCTCGACAACCCGGACCTTCTCTCGGCAATGACCAACGCCGTCTCGTCCGCCGACGTGCGGGGGGCCGCCGACAGGGCCGCCGACGCCCTCCGCAGCAGGGGCGTCGACCCGGCCGCGGCAGCCGGCGGCGCCGCGCGCGCCGCGGCCGACCCGAGGCTGCGCGCGTTCGCGGCGCAGGCGCTCGCCGGCGTCTCGGGCGTCGACGTCGAGAGCGCGAGGCAGGCGGTCGACGGTGGCGCCGTGGCGATGCAGCTGATGAGTGCCGCGGCGCCGGGGGCGCAGGCCGCCTCGGAGGCGAGGACCAAGGAGAAGGAGGCGGCCGAGGCGGCTGCGGCGTCGACGACGCCCGCTGCGACGACGACGACGACGACGACGACGGCTCCCGCCCCTGCCGAGCCTGCTGCTCCCACCAGCAACACGCACTCGACCTCCCTGAGCGGGCAGGCCTCCAACCCTGCGACGACCAAGACCTCCCTGGGGAGCGAGACGACGGCTGCCAAGGCGGGCGCGAATGCCGCCACTGCTCCGGCGTCGTCGTCGCCGCTCTCGCAGCTCCTCTCCTCGGGGCTCCCGACGACGACGGCGCCTCCCGCTGCCCCAGTGGCAGCAGCCGTGGCAGACAGGCCGGCCTCTCTCCAAGCTGCTCCCGTCTCCTCCGCGGCAAAGGCCAAAGCGGTCGTCGCCCCGAAGCCGCTGCAGCAGCAGTCCCAGCAGAAGCAGCCGCAGTACCTCGCGCCGGCGAAGCCCAACGTCGGCAACGTCCAGAGCTCCTCCTCCGCTTCCGACTCCACCACGCTCAGGATGGGCGGCCTGTCCGCAGAGATCGGGCCCGTCCCGACGCCCTCCCCTACGCCCGAGGCCGGCACCAAAATCAAGCTCGGAGCCCTGGAGGCGACGATCGGGGCGGACCCGCAGCCGTCGCCCGTGCCCGACCTGCCCTTCCACGTCTCGAGGGGCGAGCCCGCGGCGCAGGCGGCAACGTCCGCGGCGTCGGCGCTGCCGGCCGAGGGCGGCGGCGGCGGCGGCGGCCTCGCGAGCCTCTTTGGCAACCTGGGAGGCGGGTCCTCTTCCTCGGCCTCCTCGGCGCTCGGCTCCTCGTCGCTCGGCGGGGTCGCGCCGGCCTTTGGCTCCTCCTCGTCGTCGATCGCGGCGGCGGCGGCAAACCCGGCGGTGTCGTCGGCGTCGGCCGCGGGCTCGTTCGCGACCACCGACCGCGCCACTGCCCGCCAGCAGCAGCAGCAGCAGCAGACTTTCCAGCCGCAGATGCAGCGCACGACGACCTCGGCCAGCGAGTCCTTCACGCTCCCGGGCGACATCCTGCCGACGAGCGGCCTGCCGCCGCCGCCGCTCGACAGCGAGGTCGCGAGGGCCAACCCGGCGGGCGAGGAGCTCGAGCCGGTGGGCACGAGGTCGAGGGCCGGCGCGGCGCAGAAGGCCGCGAACGACGTTCCCTTGACCAAGGACCTGCTGAGACTGGCGGATCTGATCGTCGGGAGGAAGACCGCGGGCAGCGCTGCGATCGGGACCTAGAAAGAGAGTTGAGAGAAAGAGATCTAGCGAAAAGAGAGATGAGAGTGAGAGCGAAAAGAGGGAGAGAGAGAGAAAAGAAAAAAAAAGAACGTTTTTTCTTTCTTTCTTCCTCAATAGACGACCGCGTTTTTTGTGGTTCTTGCCTCTGTACCTTTCCAGCGTTCTTCTTATAAACGACGTGCTGCCATTTGTGATCAATCGAAAAACTTCTTGAAGTAAAAAAAAAAAAAACAGAAGACTGGGTTTGTGTTTGTTTTCATGAATTTTTCTTTCCTCTCTCTCCATTTTTCTCTCTCTCTCGACCAATCCCCCTTTTTTCTCCGTCTCTTCTCGCGATGGCACTCACTCTAAATATAACTCGTTGAAAAATTGCGCCGCCTTTTGCTTGCGTTTGTCTGTGTCTCTCTCTTTTGTTTCTCTCTCCAATCTTTTATTTATCTGTTTCTCTCTCTCTCCCTCTATATTCCTCATTCCTTCCCACTACTGCTGCTTCTTCGGCCTTCCCCTGCCCCTCTTGACAGGAAGCGCAGCATCAGCGGCAGCGGCGTCCGCAGCCGCCGGAGCAGCAGCAGGGCGCTTGCCCTTCGCAGCGGAAGACTCGGACGGGCGGCCAGCAGCGGCAGGAGCAGCGGCGGGGGGAGCGGGCAAGGTTGCCGCTTCTGCTTTGCCCTTGTCCTTGAGCGCCCTCTTCTCGGCGCGAGCCTGCGCCTGCAGCGTCATGCGCACCTCGATGCTCGCGGCCCTGACGTCGCCGTCGTGCCCGTCGATGGCTTCCTGGAGAAAAAAATCCGGGACGGAAGAGGTGAGGTCGGGGCCGAGCTCGGCCTTGAGCTGCGCGAGCGCGGCCGAGGCCGCGGCGGCGGCGCGCTCGGCGGCGGTCGGCGCCGGAGCCGGAGCGGCAGCAGGCACAGCGGCAGCAGCAGCTGGAGCGGTCGCGTTCGAGGGACCGGCCTCCTCCTCCTCCTCCTCTTCCTTCTCCTCAGCAGCAGCAGCTTCAGCCTCCTCCTCTCCCTCGTCTTCCACCGCCGTTTCCGCCGCCGCGGCCTCCTTGCCCTTTTTCGACCCCTGCTCTATCGCGTCCGCCTTGGCCCTCGCCGCTGTCACCGACTCCTGCAGCTTCGAGATCACCTCCGCCATCGCCAGGTTGACGCGCGCGTCCTCGAGCGACGCTGCGCAGTCGGCCTTGCACTTGGGGCACGGCTTCGGGAACCGCCGCGCCCGCAGCGGCCGCCCGCCGGCCAGCGCCGCCGCCGCGGCCGCGCCCTCGGCCGCGTCGACCCCCGCAAAGTTCCTCTCCAGACAGGGCCCGCAGAAGTGGTGCCCGCAGGGCATCGACAGCGGCTGGTTCAGCACTCCCGAGCACAGCTTGCAGGTGAACTCCTTGGCCAGCGCGCGCTCGGCGTTGTTGGCCTTGACGCGCAGGGCTTTCGCGGCGCCGATGCCGCCGCGCGCGATCGCGCCGTCGGCCGTCTTGGGCGCGGCGTTGCGGTCTCCCTTGGTCGACGCGGGCTGCGGCCGCAGCCAGTCCCACTTCCTGGCCGCGGCGTCAAACTCCCAGTGGGCGCTGTTCGGGTCCGGGCGGGTGACGACCGGCAGGGGCCTGCCGCTCATCGCCACGGGCCCCCCGACCGTGACGCCGGCCTCCTCCCCGGGCCCCACCGTCACGGCAGACCGCATGTCCTCGAGCGCCGCCGCGGGCAGGCCGTCGGCCGTCCACCCCCTGCCCGCCGCGTCGGGCCTCCTGTCGCGCGGGTCGTCCCCGCCCTCCGCGTCCTCGGACCAGGGCGCCGGGTCGTTGTCGCACCTGACGAACACGTAGCGGCACACGAGGAACCGCTCGCCGCAGGGCGAGACCTGCGCCCCGGGGCGGCGGTAGGCCGCGACAATCCTGTAGACGCCGTCGTAGCGCAGCCCGCGCCCGGCCTCGGCGTCCGCGGCCGAGGGCGCGTATGCGCTGCGCTTCTCCTTGTGCGAGCGCACCACGCGCACGGGAAGGCCCAGCTCGCATGACCGGCGCAGCGCCTCGTTGGACGAGGTGAAGGTCTGGTGCTTGGACTGGAACTTGGCGATGCGCTTGTTGCCCGAGAGGTCGCGCCCGCCGCTGCCCGTGTAGAGGAAGTACTCGCCCTCGTCGATGTCGTCGCTGTAGCCTCCCTGTGGATGGAGGTCGACGGTGGTTGGCGAGGTTCGGAGACGGAAAAAGGAAAGAAGAGGTTGGAGAGTGAGTTTTTTTCTTTTTTTTCTGACCCTCGACCCCTTTCTCCAAAAGAAACGAAAAAACTCCCCCTCTCTCTCTCCCCCCCCCCCCTTCTCACCGAAAGCACCACCGACTGCGCCCCGCAGTGCGACTGCCCGGCGATCCCGGCAACGTGCGGGAAGTGCGCCCCGTACTGCCTGCAGTCGAGCCTGTCTGCCCACGTGTCGCCCACCTCGATGCCGCGCTCGCCCGAGTGCGGCGGCTCGGGGCAGTGGCGTGCCGGGATCGGGCCAAACCAGTCGGCGGGGATGGTGACGAGGATCCGGCCCGAGGCCGCGTTGGCGCGCCCGGACCGCTGCGCGCGCTCGGTCGTGAACGCCTCGAGGGGGCGGTCTTTGTCGATGACGCGCACCTTGGGCTCCCTCGGCGCGGCCGCGGCCCTGGCTTCGCGGGCCGTGCCGCCGGCCTTGGCGACGCGGATCGCGAGCACGAGCGCGGTGTTGACGCGCGCGTTCTCGGCGAAGCGGTTGGGGAAGTTGGAGCGGCAGGTCGGGCACGAGCGCTTGCCCTGCTGGGTCCACTTGGTGAAGCAGCCGAGACAGAAGTTGTGCTGGCAGGGGGCCTGTGGTGGTGGTGTGTGTGGGGGGGGGGAGGGGGGGGGGAGGAGGGAGAGAGAGGGAGAGGGGACGTGAGACAGAGAAGAGAGCGCGAAGGTCGAGGAAGAGGTTGAAACTGAAAGAGAGCAGAGCAGAGAGACGTTGCTCTCCTCTTCTCGTCACCATCATCTTCCTCCTCTTACCGTGACGGGCCTGACGCACAGGTCCATGCAGATCGCGCATTTCAGGGACTCGTCAAACATGTTGGCGTTGGCGGTGCCGTCGGCGACCGGGGCCGCGGCAGCAGCGGGGGCGGCCGGAGCTCCGGCGACGCCGGAGGCATTCACAGTCGCAGCGGCTGTCGTCGCGTCGGCAGAGACGGCGACGGCAGCCTTGGGCTTGACGTCTCCTGTTTGGTGTCGTTTTCAATGTTTTTTTTTTCAGTTTGAGTGACGTGAGCAGGAGATGATCGAGGATGCTGATCCGGTGCGAGAAAGGGAAAAAAGTGTGCGGAGGCGGCGAGAACCGAGAGGGGCAAGGCGGGCAAGAGGCTTTTTTGATGCCAACGGATTTCGAAAAACGCCGAGGGACGAAAAAGAAGAACGTCGACGCTGCCTTTTTTAAAGTGCTCGCCAGCTCTCGTGTGCTTTTTTTCTTTCACTTTTTACTCGGACGGCACAGAAGAGACCAAAAACGATTCATTCTGCAAGAAGTAGAATCCGAATGCGTAGAAAGACAAGAGCGAAACGACGAGGCGCAAACGATCGTGTGACAGAGGAGAGAGAGAGGGGACGATTCGGTCAAAGGAAAAAATCAATGCATCGAGACTCACCGTCGCCGGGCCTCCACTTGCCCGTCAGCAGCGCCTGCCTCCTCGCGGCCTTCTCCGACTCGTCGATCGTCGTGTCCAGCTGGATGCCAACGATGGCCTTGCGGAGCTCGTCCTGGTTCATCGGGACGGAGCACATGGTGGTTGAAGTTTTTTGAAGAGAGAGAAAGAAAACGTTGTTTGATCTTTTTCTTTCTCGTTCGTCTGGTCAAAGAGGGGAGTGCGAGAGAGCAGATGCGAGCGAGTCTTTTTTTCTCCTTCACTTCTTGCCATTCTCGCTTTTTTCTAGTGAGAGCAGAACAACGCCGGGGCTTGTCCAGGGTAGTCCCGACCCGGCCAAGCACCAGCGACATCCTCAACAGAGAGAGCACGCGCCCAAGACAGGGGCTCATTGGCGGGAGCAGGGTAAGAGAGCGCGGGACAGGAGAAAGAGAGCGAGATTTGCCTGCGTGCGTTTTTTTTTTTTTTTTTTGCCTCGTCTCTTCCTCGACAGCTCTTGACAGGCCGATCGCTTCCCCCTCTCTCTCCCTCGTTCCTCCTCTGTGCTCTCCCATACCGCAGCCTTATCTTCCTCTCGGGCGCAGGGCTGGTGCGTGACCTGGCCAGGGGGCGATGGATTCGAAGGATGAAAAAGAGAGAGAGAGAGGAGGAACGAGCGAGCAAGCGAGGCGATGCGACAGAGAGAAAAACGGAGGTGCCCTTCGACAGAGAGGGGAAGCGAAAAAAAACCTCAACCTCTTCGTCAATCTCTTCCTCTCGTCAACAGGTCCGACCACGCAGCTATCAGCAACAACCAGCAGCGATGAATGCCAACTTCTCCGCCGAGGCAGACGCGGCCCTGGAGGCCGTGAGGGCATGGGCAGCGGCCGCGGCGTCGGCGGGGTCGCCGCTGTCTCCGGGCGGCAACGCCGGAGGAGGAGGGGCGGCAACGGGAGCAGAAAACAACGCTGCTGCCGCCTCTGCCGCCGCTGCCGCTGCTGCTGCCGCGGACCTCCCGACGATCTACAAGCGGCATCCTCCGGGGTTTGACATGGCCCAGGTGAGAGGATGGAGAGAGAGCGAGAGCTGGTTGGAGTAAAAAAGAGGAGGAGAAAAGAAAAGGAGGAGAAAAGAGAGAGCGAAAGAAGAAAACTCAAAGAACTTTCCAAAAACTCGCTCCTTTCAAAAAAAACTCCAACAGCACCTCGGCGTTTCCGTCGCCGACTGGGACGCCATCGCCGCCAGGAGGGTCCTGCCCCTGGCCCTGCGCGGCTCCGGGGTCGAGACCGTCATCGGGGGGCTGCTTGCGAGCCCGACGACGGGAGCAGCGAACACAAACGGCGGCGGCGGAAACGGGAACAACAACAGCGGCTTGATGGCGGCGATGGCCGCGGCGGGCAGCGGGCGCGGGGCCGCGCTCGCCGCGGCCGCCGCAGCCAGCGGCATGAACGCCACGAACAACGACATCGGCGGCGCTGCTGCTTCCTCTCCTTCATCGACTGCGGCTCTGGGGCGCCTTCGCCCCTCGCTGTCGTCATCGCTCGCGGCCGCCGCGGCCTCGAGGAGCGCCGCAGCCGCTGCCGCCGCTGCAGCCAATGACGTGCTCCCTCCGCTGTCGTCTTCGGAGGCGCACCTCGTGATCCAGCACCAGCTCCAGCTGTTGCAGCAGCAGCAGCAGCAGGGAGGAGGAGTGGGAGGAGGCGGCGGCGGCGGAGGAGGCATGCCGACGCCGCAGCCCCTGCCGATGCTGGACTTCGCTGCCGTCACTGGAGGGGAGGGAGGAGCGGCGACAACGACGGCGACGGGCCCACAGCCATCGGCAGAGGTGCTGGCGGCCGTCTCGGCTGCTGCTGCTGCTGCTGCCGGAGCCGGAGCCGGAGTCGGAGGAGGAGAGCGAGCAAGCCCCGACGCAGCCGCCGTCGGCGGTGTCGTCGGCGGCTCCGGAGGAAGGGGCCGCGCCTCCAAGGGCCTCGGCGGGCGCGCCCCCTCCCGCGGGCCGGCGAGGCCCCGCTCCCGCTCGACGACCGCTGCGCCCGCGGAGAGCGCCGGAGGAGCAGGAGCATCGGGGGGCGCGGCGCCGACCGAGGGGGCGGCCGCGGCGGCGGCCGTCGCGGCCTCCTCGGGGGCGGCAGGCCCCTCGCCCTCTCCCTCCTCGTCCTCCCTCGCCGCCGGGGTCGGAGCAGCCGGAGCGGCCGGAGCAGCCGGAGCCGCCGCCGCGGGCGCGGGGCCCCGGACCTACACTTCCAAGTACCGTGGGGTCCACCAGACGTTCCCGACGCGGCGCTGGGAGGCGCAGTTCCGCAGGGGCGGGAAGCCGACGTCGCTGGGGTGCTTTGACGACGAGCAGGCGGTGTGTTTTTTTTTGAAGTTTTTTTTTTGGGGTGGGGAGCGATTAAAAAACAGAAGAAAGAAAAACTCAAACACTTTTCTCTCTTTCTCGAACCTCTCGTTCCAAAATACAAAAAACAGGCCGCTCGCGCCTACGACAAGGCGATGCTCTGGTGCGAGCTCCATGGATGTCCCTCTGCCAAAGGGTGAGTTTGACCTTTTTTTTGGTTTTTGAGGGAGAGCGAAAAAGAGAGAGAGAGCAGAAAAAAATCGAGAGGAAAAAAACTCAAGTTTCCCCCACCAAAAAATCAAAATCGAAAAACAAAAACAGCGGCGTCACCAACTTCGACCCCTCCGAGTACGAGCACGACATCCCCGCCCTGCTGGCATGCACCCAGGACGAGCTGGTCGCGGCGCTGCGGGGCGAAGGGCGCAGGCAGGCCGCCGCGAGGGCGGCGCGGCTCAAGAAGGAGGCGGCCGCGGCGGCGGCGCTGGCGGGAACAGCGGGAGGAGGAGGAGGAGGAGGAGGAGGAGGAGGGAAGAAGGGTGGCAAGCACTGACCTTTGTCCTTTCTCTCTTTCGTTTTTTCCCTCTTTTGCTCAGCAGCAGTAAATGTGAGCTTTTGCCGCGCTTGTGTGTAAAGGAATAGAACCGACCAGGAGGTGATTACTTTGAATTTTTCTTTCTTTGCCGAGGTTTGAGGTCGAGGAGGAAAAACAAAAAAACACATTTTTTAGATCAAGCCGTCTCTCTCTTTCCTTCAATTCGCGCCTTTGAAATGCGCTCCGTCGCCTCGATTCGCGCCACCGCGCGTCTCTCTGTGAGCTCTGCTGGGCTCGCGTCGTCCCCGCGGGCATCATTGGCCGCGCATGCGCAGCGGAGCACCTCGATCACCGTTTCTCGCCGCTCTTTGTCGTTCGTCAAGGGAGATCTCCGTTCAACCTCGACCTCTTCCCGCGCCGCCGCCGGCGTCGTCGCCACCTGCGCGGCGGCGCCAGGATCCGACGCCGCCGCCGACGAGCTCGCCGGCCAGATCACCGCCGAGCTCATGGAAAGCATGCGCCTCAAGATCGCGGCGACCCTCGAGACCGACCCCGCGCTGGTCCGCGTGGGCGACGCGAGCGGTGACGGGCGCCACGTCGAGATCGACGTCGTCGCGGCGGCGTTCGAGGGGAAAAAGTCGATGGAGAGGCAGCGGATGGTCTACAAGGCCATCTGGCAGGAGCTTGCCGAGACGGTGCACGCTGTGGACGCGATGACGACGAAGACGCCGGCGGAGGCGGGGCAGTAGCGTGTGCGAGAGAGGAGATTCTTCGTGTAAACAATTTTCTGAAAGAAGAAGAGGTTTTGGGGTTTTTCCTTTCATTTTCCATCGAGGATTGCTTCTTGGTTGTTTCTCTCTCTCTCTTCTTCTTTCGTTTTCTCCCTCTCGATGCTCTCTTCGCCCTCCGGCTCCTCGGACAGCGACGACATCAGCAAGAGAGACGGCGAGCGAAAAGAAGACGACGGCGAGAGGGCGCGACAGCAGCAGCAGCAGCAGCAGCAGCGAGAACAACCAATTACGTCGTCGTCGGGCGCCCACACGGCTCCTCGACCTCCTTCCGCAGCCCTCGCTCTCAGCGACGCCGAGGCCGCAGCGGCAGGCGCCGCCCTCAAGCGCGCGCGAGCCACGGCCCGCGCCCGCAGGAAGGGGAGCCTCCTGGCCTCCTCCTCCGCCCCCAGGGCCCACATCGCTGTCCCGCAACCGGGAGCAGCCGCCAGTTCGCAGGCGAATCCTCCCCGGCGGATCCTCGACCCGTCGGGCGCGGCCTCGGACGCCGACGCCGCCGCACGTCTGCGGGCGTGGCTCTGTTCGACGCTCGCGAGGCCCGGCGCCGCCCGCTCGGGGGCCTACGCGAGGCACCGCGCCGCGGTGGTGCGCCAGGCGTTGAGCTTGCTGGAGACGAAGCGGAGCGAGGCGCAGGACGCGGAGCTGCAGGCGCTGCTCGGCGGGCTGAGCCTTTGAGGGAAAAGAAGAGGGGAAAAGAAAAAAGAGAGGTGGTAGGCTGGAATGGGAAAAGAAATGATGGCGCTCTCGCTTTTGAGAGCTCGCCGTTCTCGCCCTGGAGGACTCCGACCGCTTTCCCCTTCTTCATTTTCTTCTTCTTCCTTTTCTTCTTCTTCTTCTTCTTCTTCTTCTTCTACGCCGTCTTCATCCTCGAAAGAAGGAGACGAAGAACCGCCTTCTCCTTACTTCCCGGTCGTCGTCGTCGGCGCCGGACCGACAGGCGCGACCCTCGCCGCGCTCCTCGCCCGATTCGGCGTCCGCTCTCTGCTTTTGGAGAAGTCCCCCGTGGCCGGGAGGGCGCATCCGGCGGCGCACTTCATCAACGCGAGGACTATGGAGACGTTCCGGAGGCTGCCTGTCGTCGCCGCCGCTGAGCTTGGGTGCGAAGAAGAAGAAGCAGCGGGGAAAGAAGAAGAAGAAGAAGCAGCGACGAAAGGAAACGGGAAGACGAAGACGAAAGCGATCTCCTCCCTCGCCGACGCCGTCGCCGCGGCGTGCCCCCCGAGGGACCAGTGGCGCCGCTTCGTCTATTGCGGCTCCGCCGTCAACGGGCCCCTACTGGCTTCCGTGGACCACTTTGACGAGGAGGAGGACAGGGAAGGAGAGCGAGAGAGGAAGAGGAAGAGGAAAGAGAAAGTCCGAGGCGGCGGCGGAGGGGCGAGCGAGGAGGAAGAAGGCGCGGGAGGAGGAGGAGCAGGAGGTTCCGCCGCGCTGTCCCCCGTCAGGGTCGCGCACCTCCCGCAGCACCGTCTGCTCCCGCTGCTGCTCGGCGCCGTCCGGCTCGCCTCCAGGGGAGGAGGAGAAGGCGGCGGTCGCGAGCCGGAAGGGGAGGGGCAGCTCGTCGACGCACGCTTCGGCTGCGAGGTGGTCGGCGTCCGGCCCCTCTGCCCGCCCCCCTTTCCTTCCTCCGCTCCGGGGGCTTCGCCTCGCCTCCCGCTCCCTCCGACGCTCGCGGTGGACTTTGTCGACTCGGCCACGGGGAAGCTCAGGACGGCAGAGGCCGCGTTCGTCGTCGCCGCCGACGGCGCCCGCTCGCCGACGCGGGAGGCCGCCGTCGCCGCCGAAGCCGCCGCCGCCTCGGCCGACGGCGCCTCTCCTTCGACCCCCTCTCCTGCCTCCGCCTCCCGCCTCCTCGCCCTCTCCGGCACGGGCCCGCTGCAGCACCTCCTCTCGATCCACTTCGTGTGCCCCTCCGCCGGGAGGGCCCTGCTGCTCTCCTCCTCGGGAGGAGGAGGAAATGCGAAAAGGGACGAGAAGTCGACGACGGGGCCTGCGATGCTCTACTTTGTCTTCAACGCAGGCGTCGCCGGCGCGGTCGTCGCGCACAATCTGGAAAAGGGCGAGTTTGTCCTCCAGGCCCCTTACTTCCCGCCGCTGCAGAGCTCGTCCGACTTCGGCAGGGAGAGGATCGAGCGCCTCTGCAGGTCGGCCCTCTTTGGAGGAACGGGGGGAGGAGCGAGGGGGGCCGCGGGCGACGACCTCGAGGTGGAGGGCGTGCGGCCGTGGACGATGCGCGCCCGGGTCGCCGGCGCGTACCACTCGAGAATCCCGTCGCACCGCTCGAGAATCCCGTCGGGCTCCGCTCCTCCGAGCCCAAACTTCTTCCTCGCCGGGGACGCCGCGCACGAGTTCCCTCCCGCTGGAGGACTCGGAATGAACACCGGCATAGCCGACGCGTCGGCGCTGGCCTGGAGGCTCGCGGCCGCGGTGAAGGGAGGAGGCGGGGGAGGCGGCGGCGGAGGAGGGGAGGGACCTCTCCTCCTCCCGTCCTACTCGAGCGAGCGCGCGCCCGCGGCGAGGGCCGCCGCGGCGCTCTCGCTCGCCAACTGGCGCTCGGCCCTTGCCGTTCCGCGCTCGCTGGGCCTCGACGACAGGGCGGCCGAGGCCGCCTCGAGGGCCGCGGCGGCGGCGGCGGCGGCGGCCGGGCTGCTTCTCCCCTTTCCGGGCTCGAGGGGCGCGGCCGCGGCGGCGCTCGAAGGGGTGCTCTCGGCCGGGAGGGCGGTCTTCGGCGGCGGCGGCGGAGGAGGCGCCTTCGCGGCGCTCGACGACCTCCGCGCGGCTCGAGCGAGGGGAGCCCTGGCCAGGGCGAAGGGCGGGCTCAGGCTGCTGTTCCCGGCGTACGATCTCGGGGTGGGGTGCTCCTCCGCCGAGGGGGCCGCGGTCCTGGACGAAGACGGCGGCGACGCCGACGCCGAGACCTACGACGGCGGCGGCGGCGACGGCGAGAGAAGCCAGGCAGAAGCCGCTCCCTCGTGGCTCCCGCCCGACACTCCGGACCCCCCGCCGGACGCGCCCTACCACCCGTCGACGGTCCCAGGGTCGCGGATGCCCCACGCGTGGCTCCGCCCGGCGGCCTCGGTCCCGGGGGCGACGCCGCCCTGGCTCGAGCCGCCCGCCGCCCCCGCCGCCGCTCCTCCCCCGCCTCTTCCTCTCCCTTCCTCCGGTCGTCTTCGCCTCTCGACGCTCGACCTCCCCCCGGCGCGGGAGCCCTCGTGCGTCCTCATCGTGAGAGGGCGCGATCCTTCGTCGCCCTCTCCTTGGTCCCGGGCGTTTCTGGAGCTCCTCGCGAGAGGAGGCAGCGAGGGGCGGCAGCCGCGCCTCCCTCTGCGGCTGGCCGTCGTCTCGCCGGGCGACGCCGCGGCGCGCGAGGCCTCCGAGGCGCTGCGGGCGCTGGACCCCGGCCTCGCGGAGCAGGTCGCGTTCCTGGTCGAGGACGAAGAGACTCGAGAATGGAGGGACCGCGCGGTCCTCGTCCGCCCGGACGGGATCGTCGGGTGGCGGGCGAGGACAGAAAAGACGGAAGGGGAAGCGGAGGCAAAGAGGGCGAAGACGAGGTCGAAAGCGGCGACGACAGCGACGGGCAGAGGAAGAGAAACCGACGCCTTTTCTTCGTCGCTCCTCAGGGCCCTGCGACGAGTCTACGGTTTCGCGGGCGAGCCCGGCGACGCGCCTCTGCCCCCCTGGGAGAAAGAAAGGAAGAGCTGAATGCGAGGGGGAAATAGTACATTGTATTTTGACACTTGGCAACGAAATGAAAGAAATAAACTATGTTTTTTGGGAATAAAAACGAAAAGAGGAAATCACTTCTTCTGTTCCTTCTTGCTGCTGCTCCTCCGTGGCGTGCCGACGACGTCCGCCTTCGGCCGGGGCACCCTGTCTTCTCCCTCGACCATCACCGGGTAAATTTCACCGTCCGAGTCGTCCGAGGCCTCGGCGTCGAAACGCCGTTCCTCGTCGGAGGAGGGGGTCGACGAGGAAGAGGAAAGCTGCCCCCTGTCGCTGCTGCTGCCACTCCTCCCGCCTTCTGCTCCTCCCCCTCCCTCGATCCCCCCGACAGCGGTCGACGCCGCGCTCTGCAGCGCGCTCTCCAGCTCGCTCGCGGCGGCCGAGGCCGCCGCGGCGGCGCTTTCGGCGGCCAACAAGGCCTCGGCCACCTTCTCCGCCGCGGCGCGCCTCGCGCCGGCTAAATCCGTCTTGACTTCTTTGAACAGCCTCAGTGCGTCGGCGGCGACGACAACGGGCGAGGAAGTCGGCGCCGTACTGTACATCGACGCGTAGGTCCCCATCTCCTTCATTTCCTCTTCGAGCTCGAGCTGCTGCTGCTTCTGCTCTTCTTCGGTCTGCGGAGGAGAAGAAGGCGCGAAAGAGCGCGGCGGCGAGGCTGCCGAGGCGTTCGTCGTCGCCATCATCCCCGCCGCTGCTGCTGCTGCTGCCCCTCCCTCGCTGCTTCCTCCTCCTCCTGCTCCTCCTCGCTGCCGCTTGCGCCAGCTCTCGATCCACGCACGCGCAGACTCATACTGTTCCGCCCGCGTCTGCTGCTGCCACTGCTGCTGTTGCTTTGACGGAGATTCAGGATAAGAAGAAGAAGATTCGCTTTCTTTCGCTGCCGGGGCAGCGAGCTGAGCCCTCGTCGTCGCTGCCGCCGCCGTCGAAGAAGCAGAAGAAGAGGCCCTCCCGGCCGCGCCGCTCCCGAGCAGCGCCGAGGGAGCGAGCATCCTCGCGACGGCGAGCAAGTCCTGCGCGAAGCTCGCGATCACCCGCTCGACCGGGACCGACGGCGAAGAGGGCGCCTGCTGCGACGAGAAGTCCCGGTTGGTCGTCGAGGGAGGCGACGCGAGAGGAGAGGTCGGGTCGCGGGGCGCGTCCGGCGGGAGCAGCAGCGGCTGCTGCTGGCTTTGCTGCTGCTCCCCCGCCTTTTTCTTCTCGTCCAGAGCCCACTGCTGCTGCTGGTGCTTGCTCGATGGCGGAGGAGTCGGGGGAGCCAAACCGAGCTGAATCGCGAGTTTGTTCATCGCCTTCCCGACCATGACAAACTCCTTGCCCGCGGCGTCCGTCGAAGCCAGCGTCTCGGGGAGGTCCGAGTTCACAACCCTGCTCGCCGCCTCGAGCTCGACGGCGCACGACTCCATGGCGACGGCCGCGGTCTCGCAGGCTGCGGCGGCGGCCTCGGCCCTGCGGAGGGCCGGGGCCGCGAAGGCGAAGAAGGCGGCGAGGGCCCCGGCGACGGCGGCGACGGCGGCGAGGGCGGCGACGGCGAGGGGCAGCCACCAGGGGAGCGGGGGCGTCGCCGCTGCTGAGGAGGCGGCCACTGATGCGAACGAGGAAGGAGAGAGGAAGGCTCGAGGGAAGAGGTCGCTCGCCTTCTTCTGCCGTGTTGGGCGGGGGCGGGGGCGGGGGCGAGGGCAGGGAGAGGCGGGGGGGCCTCCGGCGCGGCGCACCTTGGCGAGGCAGAGGGCGTCGGAGTCGGGAGCGGTCGCCGAAATGATGCCCGGCGACGGCGACGGCGAGTGCGGGCGTCCCCTTGCCAGTCCTCTTCTCGGCGTCGCTCCTTCGACTGAGCCACTGCTTCCGCTGCAGCTGCTGCGTGGACTGCTCGCTCGCAGAGGCAGGCGCCCCGCTGACGCTGAAGCGGAGAGCATCGCTGCGAAGAAAAGAAGGAAGAGTGGAAGCACCTTGAAGTTTGATTTTTCTTCTTCGTCTTCTTCTTCTTTCTTCTTCTGCTTCTTCTTCATCTTCTTGCTCTCTCACTTCTTCAAATCTTCTCTCTCTTTCCTCCGGGGCCTCGAGCCTTCAAGAGAGCTCCATCACCTCGTCTCACTCTCTCTCGACACACGAAGGCCGTCATGTCCGTCCCGGGACGACGCGGCCGCGCCGCCAAGGCGCCGATGAAGACGGGTCGAAGCCGCCCGCACTCCCTCGCGTGCTCCGTTGCTGTCGTCGCAATCATCGCGCTGGGCATTGCCTCCTCTGCTTCCGCCCAGGAGGCGACGACCAGCGCTCACACCTCCCCTTCCCCGCCTCCGCCGCCCTTCGACCCCGCGGTCGGCTGGCCCTCGTCCGGAGTGCGCACGCTCGACGTCACGCTCCCTCCCGCCGAGACGGTCGAGGACGAGGAGTACCTCTGCACGAGTGTGCCGCTTCCGCAGGGCGTCCCGCTGGGGCTGACGCGCGTGGAGCCGCTCGCGAGCGCCGCCGTGGTGCATCACATCCTGCTGTTCGGTGGGTCGGGAGGAGTGTCGTGGGCGAGAGAAGCAAGAGAAGGCGCACTGGGAACTCGTCGAGAGACCTTTCAAGGCGAACGACGATGCCGACGACGGCGCGACGTGCGGCCTTTTTTTCTTTTTTCGCTTTGAAGACCCTCACCGCTCCCCCTCCCCCCACCCCACCGCCACGCCC
>Ga0315289_10000874_pt1 | contig 46514 bp, 34 predicted proteins | sample YL17G11_40_MG_FD_203452 | JGI IMG/M metagenome (GOLD analysis project Ga0315289, IMG submission 203452) | Sediment microbial communities from Yellowstone Lake, YNP, Wyoming, USA - YL17G11_40 | ecosystem: Environmental > Aquatic > Freshwater > Lake > Sediment | place: USA: Wyoming | collected... | reverse complement strand
CGGACTGGAACGCGTAGCCGGTCGTGTCAGGAATTCCGAAAGTGCCGGCAGTATTGAGCCAGAGGAGGACCTTGCCGGTATTGTCGCCCGTCGAGGTCGCGGCGATGATATCGGGATCCCTGCCGTCATCTTCCATCATATCGACAACCTTGATGTCGTTGATGGCGCTCTGGGCGATGTACCGCGCAATCCAGGTGAAATTGCCCGTCCCGACGCCGTCGTTGCGATAGACATCTATGTATCCCAGGTACGCGTTGGTGTGAGAGCCGACTATAATATCCATATCGCCGTCTCCGTCGATATCCCCCGTATCGACCGCCCATACTTCTCCCAGGTTGATGGCGCCTGACGGACCCGCGGCAGTGATGTAATTCCATGAGCTGAACGATCCGCCTCCGCTTCCTCTGAAAGTCTCGAATCCTCCGGTATAGGTCCCGAAGGACGATCTCAGAGCGACGACGAGATCGATAATGCCGTCATTGTCGAAGTCGGCGAGCCTGCTGTCCATGACGACATTCGACCCGCTCGTTATGTATGCGGCGTCGGGGCTTGTGCTCAGGACACCGCCTCCTCCCGTTAACCAGACCTGGATATTCCGCCCCGTGCTGTAATCCAGTCCGCTCAGCACGTCCGGCATCCCGTCCGCGTTGAGATCGAATTTGCCTATCGTGTTGACGTTATGCCCCGCGTCCCGCCGGTACGTCGGTTCTGATTGGAAGAGCTCGGTGATGGGCGTCGCGGAGGATTGCCAATTGTTGTGGAAAACGAGCATGTTGCCGAGCTCGCTCGCGAGCGCCGTTCCGAGAATGATGTCGACGTCGTTCCTGGAATCCTCTTTCAGGTCGGCGGCGCCCACGGAGAGCGCCCGGTCGGTGTGTGAAATGTGAATCTCGACGAAGTCCTGCCGGGCCTCCAGGACATCGCCGAAGTTGCGGATTACCATCGTATCCGCGGCAATGACGATGTTCAAATAGCTGTTCACCGTCGTCGACCTGTATCCTTCATGGTCGGTTTCCGTGAGGCCATAGGTGCCCGGCGGCAGGTTGAGCCTGTAATATCCCTTCGAGTTCGTCATGGTGCTGTCGCCGTTGGAGACCTTGAGGGTGACGTTGGGCACGCCCTCCTCGGAGCCGCCGCGAAAGCCATCCTCGTTTTCGTCGATGAAAACGTATCCATGGAGAGTCCCTGAAACGGGAGCGCCGAAATCGCCGAAATTCACGGTTACCGTATCCGTCCCCGCCGCGACGGTCGCGGTGAACGAGTTCGGGGTCGTGGAGCCGTAACCGACCAGGTCGGTCTCGACAACCGTATGAGTGCCCCGCTGAACGATAAATGAATAGTACCCGGTGCTGTCGGTCAAGGTCTGGCTCCCGCTATCGAGCGAGATCAGGACGCCGTTGATGCCGTTTTCGCCGGCGCCCTTGATTCCGTTTTTATCCAGGTCCTTGAAAACGGTTCCCTTGATCTTGCCGGCTGGCGTCGTCGACAGATCTCCGAAATTGACGACCGCCATCTGACCGGGGGCGAGCGTTACGGACGCCAGATTCGGCGTGGTCGACGTAAATCCGGGCGGATCCACTTCAGTCAGCGAATATGTACCGGCCGGGAGCGGGAAGAAGAACATACCGAAGTTGTCGGTGAGGACCGAACGGCTCTGTCCGGTCAGGCGGATCTCCACTCGCGGAATCCCCGATTCCCCCGGGTCGAGAGCCCCGTCGCCGTCGACGTCCTGGTAGACCCTGCCGTAGATATTGGAGGCCGCCCGCGTCACATTCCTCACGTAGACCTCGGAGGTCATCGCCACTGCCAGGTACCCGCCGTTCGTCTCGAACTTCCTGTTGTATTTTTGGGATTCCGCCGTTACCGTCGTTTTTATTTTCCTGATCGAGGTCAAGAGATTCTCCGGCATCGGCGTTATTGCGGTGATCTCGCCGGCATCCAGGACACCGTTGAGGTTGCTGTCGCCCCAGAGCCTGTCCGCGGTCGAGGAATTGTTGTCATGGTCATAGAAGTACTGGAAGAGCGGAGGGGGGATTGTCCACGTGGCCACCAGATTGGGTCCGCGGAGGAGCCCGAGGTTCGATTCGCGCACCTCGTTTGAGCCGGCGCCGTAACCGTAAACGACTTCCTTCAGCATGAAGAGATTCGTGTTGCGGCTGCTTTCCTCGGGGTCATCGCCACGATCAGCGCCCGATATGACGCCGTCGCTGTTGGAATCGAGGGTCAGCACGATCGTCTCGGCCTTCGACTGGTAGTCCGTCGTGGGGGAATAGATAGCCGTTCCCGACGGCGGCACCCTGTTCGGCGAAAAGGCGCAACGGATGGCCGTGAGGGGGCTCAGACCGTCGATCGTCTGCTGGTTGTCGATGTCGGCGTTGATAACCACCTGGTATGGCCCCGCGTGCGCGACGCGTCGCTGCCCCCTGAAATAATCGGTCTGTGACCCCGCCTGCCGAAGGTGAGTCGTGATGAAATCGAGAGCGATGCGCGCGTTCTGCTGCGCGTCGGCGTATTCGTTCGTCTGCGCGGAGCTCTTCTGAAAGAGCGTGAAAACGCCCGCCATCGCGATGAGGACGACGCCCAGCACGAGCACGCTGATCAACATTTCGACGAGCGTGAATCCTGCCGCCGAATCCGTTTTCTTCATATTCTGCGCCATAGATTACCGCCTCGAGGTGATTAAGGTAGTGAGTGTCACTGAACGGTCGTTGCCGCCTCCCGCGTAGGTAACCGTTACTGCGAGACGTTTCATGTCGGTGAGCGGCACGTTATCCGTGACGGTCCACGTGCGCGTAAAGTGTCGCTCCAGCGGATTCCGAGGATCGGTATGATCGCCCGCTGCAAGCTCGGCTGCGTTGAACGGGGTGCCCATCAGCGCTTCGATCTGTTCCTGCGCCAGGTTCGTCGCCACGCTGATATTTCGAGCGCGCGTCGTCGCCAAATTGCTGTCCGGCAGGGTCCGCATGGCCGCCGCTATCCCCAGGCCGAAGATGAGCATGGCGATGACGATCTCGATCAACCCTACGCCTCTTTGCGATTTCAACATTTCCGCAGCTTCCTTTTTCATTCGATGGTTATGTTTCCCGTTCCGCCGAAAATCCGGACCGTTCTTGTCCTATTATAGCTGTTCTTGAGCGTGATCGATCCGCTCTCCCTCGTGTTTCCCATGGCGCCGAAGGTCAGAGTCGCGGTCGAAAGAGTGTGCGCGGTAAAGAGAATTCCTAGATCCAGGCGATAGATCGCGCTGCGGTATTCGGTGTTGTCCCGAGTGCCGTCCCTATCGTTGTCCTCGAAATAGAAGAAGGTGTTATCATCAGTATCGAAGGTGAACACCACGCTGATGTTTTTCGTTACGGCCGCAGCCCGAGCCATTCTCAGGGTGGAGGCGAATCGATCCGCATCACCCATGAGCTTCCAGCTCTGCAGGAAGCGGCTGAACCCCGGCACCGACAGAACGGCGATAAGCCCGATGATCGAAATCGATACCATCAGCTCGACGAGCGTGAAGCCCCTGTTTTTTCTCGATGTGTTTTTCATCAAAATCGACGTTCCTTTGCTAAACGTTTTCCATCGCAAGGCGAATTCTGCAAAAAGTATGCCCCGGGAGGCTCGCGTTCCGGTCGCAGTCCCCCCGCGTGAGATATGGAAAGAGGGAGAGAGATGGGACAGGCCGTCTAATCCGTTATTAATCCAGTAGTTGGCGGTCGGCTGAAGGCGCAGATGGGCGCTTCTTGCGCACGAGTTGAGTTCTTTCGGAAAACCTGAGATTTCTTGGAGCGAAACGGACGGAAATCATAGGCAACGAATGGCCCAAGGGGGCGAAAAAAAACGCAGCTCTTTTGCACGCGGGCAATGCAGGATATGCAATGCGGCGTATCGGGCATTTCGCTCGTTGCGCAAAAAAATCCCCGGCCCGTGCGAGGCCGGGGATCGAAAGAGCGAAACGCCCGCTCGCGGTTATTCGGCGTCGAGGCCCGGAACGGCCTGAGACAGGCGCTCTCTCGAAAGGAGGTACTGCCAGTACTTCTCCGTCTCCTCCTCGACCCAGCGCAGATCCTCTTCGCCGAGGTGACGGAAACGTCCCTGGGCCATCAGGTAGTCCTTGATCGGCGAGGGCTCGAAGTCCTTCCAGATCTTCCACGTCTTGCCGTCATCGGTTACCTCGAGGAGCGGAAATACCTTCGCCGTCACGGCCTGGCGCGCCATCGCGACGGAGAGCTCGGGGGCGAGCTTCCATCCCGTCGGGCACGGCGCGAAGACATGCAGGAAACGCGTCCCCTTGAACTGGCGCGCCCGTTTGAACTTCTCGATGAGGTCCTGCGGGTAGGCGACGGAGGCGGTCGCGATGTACGGAATCGAATGGGCCGCCATGATGTCGATCATCTTTTTCTTCGGGCGCCTTTTCCAATGGGCTCCCGGGGTCGTCGTCGTCCACGCGCCGATCGGCGTCGAGGAGCTCCGCTGGATTCCCGTGTTCATGTACGCCTCGTTGTCGTAGCAGCAATAGATGACGTCCTCGTTGCGCTCCGCCGCGCCGGAGAGTGCCTGGATGCCGATATCGAACGTACCCCCGTCCCCCGCCCACGCGAGAACGACCGTCTCCGTGTCCCCCCGCATCTCGAGACCGGCCTTGAGGCCCGATGCGGTCGACGCCGCGGCCTCAAACGCCGTGTGGAGGATGGGCACTTTCAGCGACGAGTGAGGAAACGGTCCGTCGATGACGGACCAGCAGCACGCGGGAATGACGAGCGCGGTCTTTGGCCCGAGCGCCTTGAGGGCGAAGCGCATCGCCTGCGTCGCGCCGCAGCCCTGGCAGGCCAGGTGTCCGGAGGTCATGAGCTCCGAGGTCGGGATCTTCGCCACTGCTTTCATATCTTCACTCCTATCCAGTTGATATCGGGCTCGGGATGCGTATCGTTGATCGCCTTTTCCGCGATCGAGCGGATGACCTTCGGCGTCACGTCGCGGCCGCCGAGGCCCGCGATGTATCCGAGTATGGGGACGTTCGTCCTCCCGTAAAGGGCGCTCTTCACTTCCTGATAGAAGATCCCGTGGTGCCCGAATGAGATGTTCCGGTCGATGACGGCGACCTTTTTCGCCTTGGAGAGCACGTCGTACACCTCTTGGAAGGGGAAGGGTCTGAAGACCCTGATCTTGAGGGCGCCGATCTTGACGCCCTCGCCGCGCATCTCGTCGATGACGGCGCGCGCGGTGGAGGCGACCGTGCCGGAGGTGACGAGGATGTAGTCGGCGTCCTCGCACCGGTACGGCTTCACAACGCCGTAGCCGCGGCCGAAGCGCTTCTCGAACTCCCTATCGACGTCGCGCACGACGTCCCGGGAGGCCTCCATCGCCTTCTCGATCATGTAGCGGAGCTCGAAGTACTCGCCCGGGCTCGCGAGATTGCCGAAGGAGTGCGGGTTGTCGATGTCGACCCGCATATCCGGCTCATAGGGCGGCAGGAAGGGCCGCACCTCGTCGGGCTCGAGGATGTCGACGATCTCGAACGTGTGCGAGAGGAAAAAGGCGTCGATAACGACCATGACGGGGAGCTTCACCGTTTCCGCGATCTTGAACGCCTGGATAATCGTATCCTGCGTCTCCTGATTGCTCTCGCAGTAGATCTGGAGCCAGCCCGTGTCGCGCTGCGAGAGGGAGTCGTTCTGGTCGGTCCAGATGCTCCACGGCGGGCCGACCGCGCGGTTGACGTTCACGAGCACGATCGGGAGCCGGGCCCCGACGGCCCAGTGGATGATCTCGTGCATGAGGAGCAGCCCCTGCGACGAGGTCGCGGTAAAGGTCCGCACGCCCGCCGCCGAGGCGCCGACGCACGCGGTCAGGGCGCTGTGCTCGGATTCGACCGCGATGAACTTCGCGTCGAGATCTCCCTTGGCGCACATCTCGGAAAGAAGCTCCACGATCTGGGTCTGGGGAGTGATCGGGTACGCGGAGATGACCTTCACATCGGATGCTCTCACGCCGTAGCTCACGGCGTGGTTACCCATGATAACCTTCTTCATCTTCCCTCCTCCCGCGTCGAAATGGCGCTGCGCGGGCATTCGGTCACGCAGACGAGGCAACCCTTGCAATAGTCGTAATCGAATTCATACTCGTCGGCGAGACGTTTGACCGCGACGTCCGGGCAATATACCCAGCAGTTGTCGCAGAAGTTGCAGACGCCGCACGAGAAACAACGATCCGATTCGCTGCGCAGCAGATCGCCGTCGAATCCGCTGAATATTTCGCGGTAGCCCCCGAGCGCCTGCTCGACCGGGATGCGCGGCACGAGAGCGCGTTTCGCCTTCGTGAAGTAGGCGGTATTGATGTTTTCGATGCTGATCGTGCGCGGTTCCTCGACGGCGGGCTCGCTCTGCTTCGAGAGCATTCGATCGATGCGCTCGGCGGCCTTGCGCCCCGCCGCGACCGCCTCGACGACGCTCGCCGCACCTGTTACGATGTCGCCGCCGGCGAATATTCTATTGCGGCTCGTCTGTCCGAACTCGTTCTTCGTTTGGATGAGGACGCCGTCCGTGTCGATGACCTTACCGAACGGGGCGGCATCCCCTTCCTCGCCGATCGCGGTGAAGATCGTGTCGACGTCCATCGTGAAGGTCTTGTCACCATCGGGAACGGGGCGCCGGCGCCCCGATTCATCGGGTAACCCAAGCTTCATCTGCTGGAAGACCACCTTCACCGGCCCCGCGCCGCTCCGCGTGATGCTCTTCGGCGCCGCGAGGAAATGAAAGAAGACCCCTTCCTTTTCGGCCTCTTCGATCTCGTCCTTGATCGCCGGCATCTCGTTCATCGTCCGGCGGTAGACAACGGTCACTTCGCTCCCCGAGCGCCGCGCGCATCGAGCGACGTCCATCGCGGTGTTGCCGCCGCCCACGACGACGACCGACTTCCCGGGATTTACCTTCTCTCCACCGTTGACCTTCCTCAGAAACTCGAGGCCGCGCTCGACGCCGGGAGCGTCCTCGCCGACGACGCCCATCGGACGGCTCTTCGTGAGACCGGTGCCGATGAAAACGGCGGCGTACTCCTTCTCGAGCGTGTCGAGCGTGACGTCTACACCGAGCGCCGTGCCGGTCTTCACCGTGATGGGACCCGATTCGAGAATCGACGCGATAACGCGGTCGAGGAGATCATTCGGCAGACGGTATTCGGGAATCCCCCAGCGAAGCGTGCCGCCGAGCGCGTCGTCCGCCTCGAAAAGGGTGACCGGATAGCCCTGCCGGGCCAGGTAGAACGCGCACGAAAGACCGGCCGGACCGCCGCCAATCACGGCGATCTTCTCTTTCTTCGACGCACGCGCCTTTTCAATCCATTTCGGATTGTCGAGTCCCATGTCGCCGATCGAGCGCTCGATCGCGGGGATGTTGATCGCCTGATCGTAATCCTTCCTCGTGCATTTCTCCATGCACGGGTGGAAACATACGCGCCCCGTCACGGAGGGCATCGGGTTGGACTCGATCATCGCACGCCACGCCTGCTCGTAGTCGTTTTCGGTCACGAGAAAGATGTACCGCTGGATATTCTCCGCCGTGGGACACGCGAGACGGCACGGAGATACTTTGAAATCGTAGTACGGCCGCACGTTGCGCCAGGAGCCCGTGAAGTTGTATGTCATGTCGGCGATCGACATGGCGCACAACGGCATCTCCTTGAAGCTCTTGAAGGTGATTTTCTCTCCCATGTACCCTCCAGCCTTTGCGTTGTACGGAAGCTCGTTCGAGCCGAATCTATCGATACGTGCGCGTTACTTCGAGATGAAGTTCACGCCGTGAAATGCCTCTTCCGCCGCCTTCCGATTGTTCTCCTTGCGCATCGGCACAAACTCCTCGACGGCCTCCAGCACCGCCTTGAGCCCGATGAGCTTCGTCGCGCCCGCGAACGCCCCGACGATCGCCGTGTTGACGATCGGCGCCGATCGCGAGCCGAGACCGTACTTGAGCGCGATTGTGTTCGCGTCGACCGTGGCGACGCGGAACTTCCCGAGCATCTCGCTGTCCTGTAAATCGCGGTTCGTGTTGATGACGATCCACCCTCCTTCTTTGAGGCCGACCGTTATGTTGACCGTATCGAGGAGGACAGGATCGAGAACGATGAGATGATCGGGCTCGTAAATCTCGCAGCGCTCCCGGATCTCGCCGTCCGAAACGCGCGTGAATGAGACGACGGGAGCGCCGCGCCGCTCCACGCCGAAGGCGGGAAACGCCTGCACGAACTTCTTTTCGCGGAAGAATGCCTCTGCGAGAATCTCGGAGGCGATCACAGCCCCTTGACCGCCGCGGCCGTGGGTTCTGATTTCTATCATACGCGATCCCTTCGTGGTGAGTTCAACTGACTATGGGCTAAGGAGTTCCGAACATCCACACCCGTCGCCCAAACCCCTTTTCAACCTCAATAACTAGCCTAATCGATTGATTCGGCAGGGTCAAGCCCTTTTTGTTATCTCTTATAATTTAACCTTTGGTGATTTTGGGCGGCGTGACCGGCGGTGCGAAAAAACATCGCGCCCAGGAGGATTCGAACCCCCAACCTTCTGGTCCGTAGCCAGACGCTCTATCCAGTTGAGCTATGGGCGCAATCCAGTTTCTCAGAATCCCGTTATCGTCCTATCCGGCGGGACGTGCGCGCCCTCGCCTGCCCCTGGCGCCTGCGGCGCCGCGACGGGACGCCTTTCGGCCGTTTCGAGCACGAATTCGACGCCGCCGATGACCGAGGCTATAAGATTATAGATCAACACCCAGATGGCAACGACAATTGTGCCGAAAATCGCGTACATTATGGCGATCACGGGGATAAGCACGAACCCGAGGCTCCGCAGCATACCGAACTGTCCTCCGAAACCGGAATCGGCAAAAGAGCTCATCAAGGCTCCCCATGTTGAGAGCAAAACCGCATAAAAGATTCCGATCACGATGCCGAGAATGATAAAAACGAGGAATGCCATCTTGATGGCCGGCCAGAGCGGGATTTTCTTCAGAAGGTACGTCTGGGTCACGGCTCCTCCTTTGCGCGCGATCACGCTATTTCGGCTCCCTTATAGCACCCGGTCGCCGGGTTGTCAATACGTTCGAAGATACGCCGGATACGCTACCTTCGCACCGCGAGACCTCGATGGTGATGTGCACAACCTCGCTTCGACCCGCAAGCCGCGCCTTGTATTCATCGATGCAACGAGGCTCGGCGGCGACTACCGCCGCAATGCAGGCATACTTGTCCTCCCGGACCCGCCAGACGTGCAGATCGCTCACCCGGGCGTCCCCGCCGCCCTCCAGATCGGCCCGGATCGAATCGCTCAGCGCGCTGTCAGTCTCCCGATCGAGCAGGATGCTGCCGGTGTCGATCAGCAGGGATCGAGTCCAGCGGAGAATCAACGCGGCGCCCACGATGCCCATCAACGGATCGAACCGGCTCCAGCCGGCAAATTTCCCCGCGAGCAATGCCCCGATCGCGAGCACGGACGTCGCGGCGTCCGCGAGCACGTGGAGATAGGCGGCGCGCAGGTTTATATTGTTCGAATGGCCGCATGCATCGCCGCGCTCTCCGCCGCCGGGACGCCCGTCGCGATCATGGGCGTGCTCCGCGCGGCCATCTCGCAGCAGCCAGATGCTGACCACGTTGACGGCCAGGCCGACGACCGCCACCGACAGTGCCTGATCGTAGCGAATGGACACGGGATGAAACAGCCTCGCCACGGATACTCCCGCCATACCGATTCCCACCAGGCCCAGGAAAATGGCGCTCGCGAATCCGCCGAGCACCTCGACCTTCCACGTGCCGAAGGCGAAGCGCCGATCGGCGGAATGGCGGCGGGCCAGCACGAACGCGGCCCACGAGATGCCGAGCGCCGCTGCATGCGTGCTCATGTGCCAACCATCGGCGAGCAGCGCCATGGAGTTGAACGCCCAGCCCGCGATAATCTCGATCAGCATCATCGAGACGGTGAGAAAAACGACCTGCATGCTTTTCTTTTCCGCCGCAGTACCCGTATGGTGGAAGATGTGCTGGTGCTGATTACAGGAGACATTCTTCGGTTGCATGGACAAACCTCACGAATCGTTCTCCCCGGCGAGGTACAAAGGAAATGCGCATCTATGGGGACTTCTTCGAGGGGTCTCGCGCCGGCCATCGATACGCGGCCCAGCCCTAGAATCATGGCGGAGAGGGTGGGATTCGAACCCACGGCAGGGTTTTAGCCCTGCAATCGCTTAGCAGGCGATTGCCTTCGGCCTCTCGGCCACCTCTCCGCCTGCCACTCACATAATGTCTATTTTGGCGGAGGGCGAGGGATTCGAACCCCCATGGGCTCATCGCCCGGCGGATTTCAAGTCCGCTGCCTTACCAATTAGGACTAGCCCTCCAGAAAAAAACAGTCCTTCCTGAACGAGAAGGCTTCGGTGGAGTATAAAGTGCGCGTGCCCTCCCGTCAATACCAGAAGCGGCGCTCGATCGCCTCCTCTTCCTCCCAGCGCTCGAGCTTCCGGCGGCCCCGTGCGCGCTTCACGAGATAGACCGTAACAAACAGCAGGGCGGCCCCGAGCCAGTACGGAGAGGCGTCGAGTATCGTTCCGGCCGTCTTATAGCGCCTGTCGATCTCGACGTACAGCTTCCCCCCGAAATCGTACGTCGATCTGCCGAAGGTCGACACGAAGGAACCCTCGAAGTCGCCTGAGTCCCGTATGAACGCGGTGAGGGTCAAGAGCGCGCCGGGGTTCGCACGGAAGAGCTCCTTGACCGCGAGATAGCTCACGCCGTAGCACAGGGCGGCCTCATCCGCGGCTCGCGGGAACGGTCCCTTCAATGCCTCGAGGTACGGCAGATCCCGCCGGCCCACGAGCGTCATAAGACGCCACTCGTCGGAGAAGTCCCATCCACCCGCCTGCATCACCGCGAGCCCCTCCATGAACCAGGCCGGCACGGCGGCGCCCCCGACCCGCTGCGCGAGCAGAAGGTGCGAAAGCTCGTGGCGTATGACGGTCGAGAAGGGACGCGGATTGCGAACGACGAGATCGACGTCGATGCCGAGAACCCGTGCATCGAGATCGCTGAACGCGATCCCCCATTCGGGGATTGCGCCTCGGTGCAGAAGCCGGTACGTCTTCGCATCGGATGCGAGAATGACCTTGATCGTGCCGATGGCCTCGAGACCGAGGTCGCGGGCGATCCCGCCGGCCGATTCCTCGAGCAGCCGGTCGATATCATTCGCCATCCGCACGAGGTGCGGCGGATAGAAAATAATGAACGAGCCGCTCTCCGACGTGAGAACCTGGTAGCCCTTGAGAGCGTCCTCGGTCGCGAGCGCGTCCGGGGCGAGGGGGATCGCGCACGCGACGGCAGCCATGAGGATGAGCGCGAGAATGCGTTTCGCCATCACGTCCCCGCTTCGATGATCCCGCCGCCCACGACGATGCCGTCGCGATAGAGAACGAGCGACTGGCCCGGCGTAACCGCCCACTGGGGCTCGCGAAAGGCGACCGCGATGAGTCTCCCGCGCCGCTCTATTCGCACGACGTCCGCGAGCGGCCGCCGGTATCTGACCCTGGCCTTGAGGCCATCGCCGGGTTCCCGGCTCCTCATCCTCAGACTCCCGCAGAGCGCCCCGTCGCTGAAGGTCGTCTCCCGTGGTCCGAGAACGACGCGGTTTCGCTCCGCATCGATACGGACAACGTAGAGGGGCACTTCCCCGGCGATACCGAAGCCCTTGCGCTGCCCTTTGGTGTAGAGATGAGCGCCGTCATGGCGCCCGAGGACGCGTCCCTCATGGTCGACAACCTCCCCCGGCGCGCAGCCGATGTGCTCGCGGAGAAAGCGCCGCATGTCCCCGTCGGGAATGAAACAAATGTCCTGACTCTCGCGCTGCTTCCCGGGCCCGAGCCCGAAGCGCGGCGCCATCCCTTTCACCGATTCTTTCAACGTCTCACCGAGCGGAAAGAGCGTGCGGTCGAGTATCTTCACGGGGACGCGGTAGAGAAAGTAGGACTGATCCTTCTGTGCATCGAGCGCCGCCGCGAGGAAGGCCGCACCGTTCTCGCCCCGCACGAGCCTCGCGTAGTGCCCCGTCGCGATCCATGCGCAGTCGAGCCAGTCGGCGACGCGCAGGAGCCCGGGGAACTTCACCTTTTCGTTGCAGACGATGCATGGGTTCGGTGTCCGGCCCGCGCGATACTCCTCGAGAAAATCGCGCACCACGCACTCCCTGAACTCCTCCTCAACGTCGACGACGTGGTGATCGACTCCGAGCCTCGCGCAGAGCCGCCGCGCGCGGTTGAGCAGCGCGTCGCTGCAGCAGGGCCGCGGCGAAGCGCCCGAGCGGGCATAGCAGTAGAAGCGAAGGGTCACGCCGATGACGCGATACCCCTTCTCGTGGAGCATCCAGGCGGCCGCCGTGCTGTCGACGCCGCCGCTCATTCCCACGACAACGCTTTCCGTATTCATTTGAGAGGGGAGAGCTCCCTCAGCCGGGCGGCCACCCGGGGAAACGCTTCGAGAAACGCATCGACCTCTTCGGGCGTGTTGGCTATACCGAGGCTGATGCGGATGGCCCCCTGGGCAGCGCCCGGATCGAGCCCCATGGCGGTGAGGACGTAACTCGGCTCGTTCGCGCCGCTCGCGCAGGCGCTTCCGCTCGAGACCGCGAATCCGAGCATGCTGAGCCGCAGCGTTATCGCCTCACCCTCGACACGCGCGACGACCATGCTGCTCGTGTTCGGAACACGCGGCGCGGACGCTCCCGCAACCACGATATCCTCGACCCGTTCGAGGACGCCCCGCTCGAGCCTGTCGCGAAGGCCCGTGATACGTTCCATCTCCCGGGGAAGATCCTTCTTCGTGATGCGCGCCGCCTCGCCGAAACCGACGATTCCGGGGATGTTCTCCGTTCCCGGCCTCAGACCGCACTCGTGGCTCCCACCCGTATAGACCGGCTCGAGCGCCATTCCGCGCCTCACGTAGAGCGCCCCGATGCCTTTCGGTCCGTAAAATTTGTGCGCCGATATCGAAAGAAGGTCGACGCCGAGCTCGTCGACGTCGACGGGTATCTTCCCCACCCCCTGCACCGCGTCGACGTGCAGCGCCGCGCCGCGCGTCCGAGCGAGGGTGGAGATCTCCCTGATCGGCTGCAGGACTCCGGTTTCATTGTTCGCGAGCATGATGCTCACGACGGCCGTATCGGGGCCGAGAGCCTTCTCGAGCAGATCGAGCCGCACGACGCCGCTGTCATCGCAGGGAATATAGGAAACCCGGTATCCTTCCCCCTCGAGATCCTGACACGTCTTGAGGACGGCCGGATGCTCGATGTCGGAGGTGACGATATGATTCGCCCGGGACAACCGCTGTCGCGCCCGGACGGCGCCGCGGATCGCGAGGTTGTCCGATTCGGTGCCGCCCGAGGTGAAGATCACTTCCTCGGGTTCGGCGTTGATGAGGGCGGCGACGCTCGAGCGCGAGCGGTCGACCACGTCGCGATTCTCCTGCCCGAAGAAATGGAGGCTCGACGCGTTGCCGAAATGCTCCCTGAAATAGGGGAGCATGGCGTCGACGACCTCCTGTCGCACATAGGTCGTCGCGTTGTGGTCGAAATACACGCGCCTCTTTTTTTCCACATCCCGGTTCATCGCGATACTACTATAAACCATGCGGCGATGGTTTTCGATGCAAAAATGCCCCTGGCCGTTCGCGCGGGGCCGGTCAGGCTCTTTAGAGCCCCGCAAAGGCCCACGTTTACTCGACGACTTTGATCTTCTTGATCACGTCTCCCCGCTTGATCTTCTGAACGATGTCCATCCCCTGGATCACCTTGCCGAAGAGCGTGTATTCCTTGTTCATGAGCGGGAGATGCTGCTTGCATATGTAGAACTGCGTTTTCGCGCTGTCGTAGTCGTCGGGCATTCTCGCCATCCCGACCATGCCCGCCTCGTGCGTCAGCTTCTCGCTGAACATCTCCCCCTCGATCGGCGCGAGATCGCTCTCGAGGGAGCCCGTCTGGATGACGTACGATTCGACGCGGTGGAACCTGAGGTCGTTGTAGAATCCCGATCGCACGAGGATCAGAATCCGTTCGACGGCCTTGGGCGCCTCGGCCGGGTAGAGCTCGATCAGAATATCCCCGTATTTCTCCGTGGTGATGCTGATGCGCGGGAACGGCGCGGCGGGCGTACTGTCTCCCTCCGCCCCGGCCGCGGCGGCGGCTTTCGTCGTATCGCTCTGGGGGCATGCAGGTGAAGGCACAAGGACGAAGAGAAAGAAGGCGAGAAAAAGGATAGCGGCGCATACGGCGACCCGGTGGGCTGTCTCAGGGGAAAGGTCGCTTACACGAACCATGACGGCACCTCCTTCAGGGAAAAAACGCAGAGCCTCCCCATGGCTGGGGAGGCTCTCTGTCACGGCGCAGTGGAAAAACTCCGGCGACTCCAGGATCGCTCAGATTACCCCTGTTGTTTTTTTTGCTCTGCAATCTTCTTGAGTCTCTCCTGTCGTGCGATTTCCTTGTTCGCGGCCTCGCTCCACTGTGGATCCTTGGTCGCGACGACTTTCTGGAACATGACCGTGGCTTCGTCGTAATTCTCGAGCTTCGAGAGCGCGACGCCCCACTGATAGTAGAGGAGCGGCTCCTGGCCGGCCTTTGCTTCGAGACCCTTCTTCGCGGCGGCGATCGCCTTATCGTACCGCTTGAGCTCGTTGTACACGAGGGCGAGAATCCCACTCACGTACGCGTCGCTGCCCTTGAGCTCGAGCGTCTTCTCGAGCTCCGCGGGAGCCTCCGCCTTGCGATCGGGCATCTGCGAAAGAATGAGCCCGAGGTTCTGATGATAGGCCGCCTCGTCAGGGTAGTTCCTGGCGAGGTCTTCGAAGATGGGAGCCGCGTTCACGAAATCCTTTTTCTTCATGTACGCCGAGCCGAGCTGCACCTTGAACCTGTAGTTGTCGGGCGCGGCCTCGACGGCCTTCCGGAGGTATTCCATTTTCTTCGCGTCGTCGCCCTTTTTCTCGTAGAGCCCGGAGAGGGTCCCGATCGTCGTGGCGTCGTTCGGCTGCGCGGCGAGCGCCTTTTCGTATTCGTAGATGGCCCGGTCCGTGTCGTTCTTCTTCTGGTAAATGAAGCCGAGGTGCACGTGCGCTTCGTAGCTCAGGGAATCCATCTCGGCGAGCTTCGTATAATACTCCTCGGACTTGTCATAGTTCTCGAGGTAGAGATAGTTGTACGCGATCGCCGAGATATACGCTTTGTTCCCGGGCGACAGCGCGAGCGCCTTCTCGTACGCGTCGATGCCCCCTTTGAAGTCCTTCATCTTCGTGAGTACGCTCCCGAGCTCGGACCATGCCACGAGATAATCGGGTTTCAGCGTCGTCGCGGTCTTGAGATGACTTATCGCCTCGTCGTAGTTACCCGCCGCGAGAAACTGCACGGCCGATTGGTAGTTGATCTCCGCCGGCCCGATCTCTTTCTCGAAGCCGCTCTTGTCCTTGATCTGCATTTTCCCGGACTCGCTGCCCGTGGCGACTTCCTGCTTGCCCCCCGAAGCGCATCCGAAGAACGCGGACGATGCGAGGATTGAAATGAGAATGACTGCTATCTTGACCATGACTTCCTTTCTTGCCGAATACATAGGCGGTTCGATATAACCCTCCCGACCACCCCCCCTAAAATTAGGGCAACCGGTTCCCCCCTGTCAAGACGTGAGTTGGCCTCATCTCCTGGGCAGAGGAACGCTTTCCCCCGTGGGACCCCAAAGGGCCTCCTGGAGGACGGTGATATTTTCCTCCGCCTTTCTCGCGAGATCGCCGCCGGGCGCGAGCCGCACGACCTTCTCCCATTCGACGAGCGACTCCCGGAACATGCCGCTCTCCCAGAAGAATATGGCGAGGTAGAAATGCGGCTGGGGATGGAGCGAATCGATCGCGAGCGCCTTTGAAAGGTGGCTCCACGCGGTCTCATACTCCCCGGCGTCGAAGAGCATATAGGCGGCGTGGGCGTGCGCGAGCAGGTCCCGCGGGTTCATCTCGGCGGCCTTCTCGAACATCCCCGTTGCCTCCTGCGGGCGATGCTGCCCATCGAGAATCACTCCCATGTTCACGTAGGCCTTCGAGAGACGCGGGTCGAGCGCGGCGGCCTTCGAGTAATAGAACATCGCCGAGTCGTTCCGCTCCCCCTCGTAAAAGGCGACGCCGAGCTGAAAATAGATCTCGGAGTCTCTTCGCCCGCTCTTGAGGAGATACTCGAGATACGCAATACGGGGGCCCGGAGCGAGACCCTCGAGCTCTTTGGCGAGCTGCGGCGGTTGCTCTTCTTGTATCGCGTGGGAATGGGCGGTGCCTGCTGCGGCGAGGAATGCGATGACGAGATACGTCCGGAGCGAGCGAACCATGACCCGTCACCCCTCGGAGCGGTTCCTCAGCGTTTCGCTTTTCGTACCGACCAGGCCTCCGAAGCGCTCAGGCCGACCGCGAACCTGAAAACCCGCTCGTCCACGCCGTTGTCGTTGACTGAGCCGATCTGACCGATCTCGAAGGAGAGGTCGACCGCGCCGGGTCCTCCCGGAAGGCCGAATCCGCTCCCGAACGTGACGAAGCGCGATCTGACGGGGCGGCCATCCGGGTATTCGAGATGCCAGCGGTCTTCGAAAAACCCGAGCCGCAGCGGAATCCTCGAGAAAAAGCCCCCCGTTTGCACCCGCCGCCTCTCGATGCCGAACGAGACAAGTCTCTCATCGCCGATCGATCCGGCGAGCTGCGGAAATCCATCGGGCTCCGGCGCGCCCCGCTGCCAGTAATGCGAGCTCAGCCACCAGCGATCGGTGACCCCGAACGCGGCGCCGAACTCCCACGAGGACGGGAGTGTAAAATCATACCGCGAGGTCGAGTCGAATTCGGAGCGGGTGTAGGTGAAGGCCTCATCGACGCTGTAATGGGTTTCGGAGCTCAAAGCGGCGCCGAGCGACAGCCGCGGAAGAACTTGAAAGAGCGTCGAAACGTTCCAAGAGGTCCCCGAGAAGTTCCTGTCGCGCCTCGATTCGACGGCATTGTAGCTTGCCGCGTGGAATTCGATGCGGCTCACGTCCTTGATCGAGCCGCGCTCAAGCTGCAATGCCCCCGCAACGCGCGCCCATGACGCCACCCGCCATGCGACGGAGAGAGGCACCGTGAAAAGGCCGCTGCGGTGCTGGTAGATTTCGACCGCCGTCGCTGCGTCTTCGATCGGCCGCTCGTAGGTGAGATCGCCCTTCCCCTCGAAACGCGTCCGGTAACCGAACCCGAAAACGAGCCCCCTCCGCACGGGAAAGCCGAACATGACGGACGGAAGCTGGAAACGGTTCTCGTATGCCGTCGCCTCACCGCTCCGCACGGTGCTCAAACCGGCGATCTCGACCATGGAAAAGGTCAGGCGGGGAAGGTCGGCCATCGTCGCGGGATTCGCCGCGACTGCTCCCGCGGTATCGGGCACGGCGAACGAAGAGAGGCCGAGGGAGCGGTACCGCGCGCTTCCCGAGAACTGGTGCTCACCGAGAAAGTTGAGACCGAAAATCGACTGAGCCGAGGCCGGTGCGCCCGCGAGAAAGGCGAGGAACAGGGCAACCGACGACGCCCGCGCGAATATCCGTCCGCTCATCGCGAGCCTCCGAAATCGGCGGGGAGTGAATAGATAATCTCGATGTACGGCGCGTCCGCGCCGGAAGCGGCAAAGGATGCCCGCTGGATGCGCGTCAGCTCATGGTCCGACTGAAATACGAGGCCCCTATTCAGCCTCGCTCCCGCGAGAACATCGGCCATATACGCCCTGATCGGCAGTTTGATCGTGGCGGACACGGCGGGGTCGAACAAGCTCCGGGCGACGCCCGTCCCCTTGCGGAAACCGGCCGAAAGCGTATCGGCGGAATCGGGCGCATAGAGATAATAGTTGAACAACGACGAAAGCCCAAGTATGAGCTGCTCGCCGACGGTCGCCCCGAGACCCTGGTCCCCGCGCACCCGGAGAACGAGGAACGACGCGTGCACGACGGCCCGGCCGGGAATGCCGACGGGGTCGAAGCTGCAGGCTATGCGCCTCGCTATTCCACCGACGGCGTTGAGCCCGCCGCGCTCGAAACGGGCGACGGTGTAATCGTCGATCGAGCCGAACGTAGCCGAGGAGCCGTCCGTGAAATTCACCTGCACCGCCGGCGGATCCCTCCCATATTCGTGCGCGTTCACCTCGACCGAGCTCGCCGAGTCGGGCAGGGCCGCCCAGAGGATCACGATGCCGTTGTGCGGGTGCCGTCCCGAAATCCATCCGTTGACCACGGTCGTATCGATATCGAAATCGGTGCTCTCGATGCCGAGGGTGTCCACCGTACGGCCGAGGGAATCGGGGATCGGCAGCGGATCGTACGGCGGAATCGCCGTGATCGAGTCCGCGTCGCTGAAGCCCGACAGGAGCTCGTTGAAGGTCACGGGCATTTTCAGATTCTCCGGCGACACAATCTCCACGGGTAGGTGGAGCACGGCCGAAGAGACGGTCTTGGCCTCGTCCCCCGAGGCGAGCGTGAAATCGAACTTGAGGAGGATGGCGCGGTACTCGATCCCCTTCTGCCTGCCGAGGTTGAGAAACGGCGAGGTACCGACCCCGAGCGGCACGGAGACCGTCACCGCGTTCACCGGGACGACCACGCGATGGGTCTCTCCCGACCTGATCCCGTAGGTGCCGTCATCGAGGAACCGCTCGCTCACGGGACCCTCGGGATCCGAGCTGCAGGACAGCACGAACGCGAGTAACGCCGGGATGATCCAATGCTTTGATTTCATCGACATATCCTCAATGTAACGTCGAAAAACACGCGCACCAAGAACTATCACACAGCGCGTTTCGCGTCAAGGCGAATGCCCTTTCCTGGACATTCCCCCAGAATCATGGGCTAAAGAGCGGTCCGCTCCCAATAATCTGGACGCTCTTTTGCCGCTGGAAGCAGCGATTGGAGCGCAACGGGACATATGACGTCCATCCGCAAAGACGCACTGCATGAGGGGGCAGGACGGGCGATCCGACTTCCGGCCGACAATGAATTCAAGCCAATATGAGGCAGCAAACCTGTTGAATGGCATTAATACTATTTTCCCCGGTGTTTTATTCATCTAGTTTCTTACGATCCCTGAAACATCCATTATGTATATCTTTCGCGCGCCTTCATGCATCGAATCAAAGCAGATTTTTGTACCGTCATGATTCCATCGAGGATGGAGGTCGCATCGGTTTTCTCCCTGCAATTTGGGATTAGAATAGAACTTGCCCAATTCAAATACTTCCTCTGTTTCCAGATTGATGAGCAGGAGGGAACGCTTGTTCTTCTTATCAGGATATGTATCGCTTACCATCCAGCGCCGGTCGGGGGAGAAACTGCCGTGTCCGTCACGTGTCAAGACACCGGGGGCGATTACTTTGTATTCTTCCTTTCCGTCCGTAACAATCACATAGGCCAGCTCTTTACCGCCCTTGTAAAAAGTCGTCACAAAGATTTCATGGGGGGACTTCCAATCGAAATGCGATGCTCCCCATTCAAATGGAAGGATGCATCGCAGGTCCGATCCATCAAGATTGACGGTCAACCCAGCAGTATACCAGCCTTGAGTCTTCTTCATGATTCGCGCCAGAAAGAAAATCCTTGAGTCGTCCGTATTGAAAATAGCATGGTTGAACCACATGGGGTTCCCCGTTGATTCAACCGGTCCGCCAAGAAGCTTATCAACCTGGTCATATGAGACTACTAATCTATATGAGCCGTCCTCGGTATTGATGATATATAGCCCGCCGTTTCTTGGATTTTCCGCTTCTATTCCGCCCGCCACTTCTCCACCGGCATAGCCGTAACCGGGCCTCATATTATAATTTCTCGTGAAATCAAGGCTTGCCGCATATTTTCCGCTGTGAGATAAAGCCGAGATCGGAAGCGGTAATTCGCGTCTTTCTCCAGAGTATATATTGCATATAACCGATATGAAACGGTGTTCCCTCCTGTCGTTGTAAATAATCAGCGTATCCGGCGAAGTCGGCATCCAATAAAGCATCGCCCCCTGTTGAAAATTCCATGCCGCGGTTTTTCCCAAGGGAATGATCTTTCCGCTCGCCAGTTCGACAAGACATATGTGTGCCGAATCTCCTACCGCGGGTAATCTATCCTGAAACGGCACCTGCAGACACAAGAGGTATTTCTCTGATGCGCTCCACGGATTAATTCCAAAATATCCGAAGAAGTAATAACCGGGTCCATTGGTTACGCTCTTAACGGGAGGCATGGGTGAAATTTTCTTTATCGGGGAAGACGAGGGATTATTGCAGGATATAAGAATGAAAAAGAGAAGCGCCAATGCGGCAACAGTATAGTTTCGGAAAAATGCTCTCATCGTGCTTCCTCCTCAAAGTACCATGAATACGAGGCAACGTCGTTGTTGAATATCCCAAAGAAAAACTATTATAGCGCGACGCCGATCACTTTGCACTTGTTTGCGGAGACCTGGTCCTCCACGTGATGAATCGCCTTTCGTTCGGACTTCGTCCGCCCCCGGAGGCGTTTTGCCTCCAACCGCCGCCGTCTCGCGGCCGCCGGGCAAGGATGGCGAGAACGGTTAGAACAAAGACACCGGGAATTCAGGGGAAAGTGCTGGAATGCCCGTTCACGCCCTCTTCGTGAGAATACCAACCACGGTTCCCGTGAAGAGCTCTCCGGCAACCGGCAGGCGCGCCAGCGGCGCGAGCCATGAATACTTCGGGGGCTTCAGCTCCTCGAACGAGAGCTCGACCTCCGGCATCGCGTTCAGGATCCGGTGATAGCGACGAACCGTGATCCTGTTGAGCTCCGCATGGTACTCTTCCATGAGCCGGGCCGCACCCACCCCGGGGTCGCTCTCGCCCCGCCGGGCGAGATCCCGCTCGAGGAGGGCGCCGAGGAGCCATTCGGGGAAGAGGAGATGGCACCAGGGAGTCCGGATGTAATCGTAGAGGTGCGACCCGAGGGGGGACCCCCAGGGCGTGAAGAACAGGAAGATCGACCCTCCTGGCCTGAGCGCCCGCGCGAGCTCCCGCAGAGCCCCCTCGGGATTCCCGAAATGCTCGAGCGAATCGTTCGCGATAATCGCGTCGAAGCTCCCGCTGGCGAAGGGGAGCCGCTCCGCGTCCCCCGCGGCGAACGCGGCCTCGACGCCGCGCGCGCGGGCGAACGCGGCGCATTGCATGACATTCTTCACGGAGAGATCGACACCGGTGACGCGGGCGCGCGTTTCCGCGTAGGCGACCGTCTTCCCGCCGAGACCGCACCCGACGTCGAGGACACGCTTGCCCTCGAGATCACCGAGCCGGCCCGCGTACGCTTCGAGGATGTCCATCCCCGTACGGTATTCCCACAGGGAGTACGCCTCGCTCGACTCACGCCCCCCGACGCGCGGACGGAGCATGCGGCGGTCTATTGCGTACATGAAGGAAGCGATGAACCTCTTCATGGAGCGACCACGGCGGCAGAGTAAATCATGCCGCAGGCTTGTCAGGCGCCCCCTTCTTGGACTCGTAGTACACGTAGAGGCACAGAGCGAGGAAGAGGACTATGCTGATGACCTCGCCGATGGGCCGCTCCGCGACATGCGTGTTGAGCCTCTCGTTCCATCCGGGGAGCGCGATGAGCGCGCTCACGACTCCCATGAGAGCTCCTCCCGCGATGAAGCCGGAGGCGACGAGCGTGCCGCGCTCGCGCCTGCGCGTGTTGACCTCGTCGTTTGTGCTCCGCGTCGAAACGAGATGCGCGACGAGACCGCCGACGATGAGCGGCGTATTGAGCTCGATCGGCAGGTACATGCCGAGCGCGAAGGCGAGCGGAGGGACCTTGATGAGCTCGAGCGTGATCGCCATGAAAATGCCCGCGAGGTACAGGAACCACGGAGCGGTCGCACTCGTCATGAGCACCTTGATCACGGCCGCCATCGCGTTCGCCTGCGGCGCGGCGAGGGCTGTGGGACCCGTGAAGCCGTAGACCTTATTGAGGAGCAGCAGCACCCCCGTCACGGAGAACGCAGCGACGAGAATGCCCATGAACTTCCAGCGTTCCTGATTGCGCGGGGTGCTCCCGAGCCAGTAGCCGACCTTGAGATCGCTGATGAATGCGCCTGCGGTCGCGAGCGCCGTACAGACGACCCCGCCGATGATGAGCGCGGAGAGCATGCCGGCGGGCCCGGACAGGCCCGCCCTGACGAGGATGACGCTCGAGAGGATGAGCGTCATGAGGGTCATCCCCGAGACGGGGTTCACGCCGACGATCGCGATCGCCCGCGCGGCGACCGTCGTGAAGAGGAAGCTGATGACGGCGACGACGACGAGCGCGATCCCTGCGATGCCCCACGTGTTGACGACGCCGAGTCCGAAGAACACGAACACGGCGGCGAGCGTGAGAATGAGAAGCAGGATCACCGTCGACATCTTCATATCCCGGTCGGTCCGCTCGGCCTCGACCGTCGCGGCCGATTTCCCGGCGAACATCTCCTTGAAACCGACGGTAAACGCCTGGACGATGATTTTCGACGATTTGAGAATACCGATGACGCCCGCCGCGGCGATGCCGCCGATACCGATGTGGCGGACGTAGTTCGTGAAGATCTGCTCGGCCGTCATCTGGTCGATCGGAATCGTGGCGGTTCCTACGGGCACGCCGATATGCCGCCCGAAGTACCAGACGGCCGGTATGAGAACGAGCCAGGAGACGAAGCTCCCCGCGACGATGATCGACGAATACTTGAGCCCGATGATGTAGCCGAGACCCATGACGGCGGCGCCGGCGTTGATCTTGACGACGAGCTTCGCCTTGTCGGCGACCGTGGCGAGCGCCGGCACGACGCGCGTCGAGACGACCTCGCGCCAGAGACCGAACGTGGCCACGCAGAAATCGTAGAGCCCGCCGATCACGGCGGCCTTGATGAGCACCTTCGCCTGCTCTCCTCCTCCCTCCCCCGTCACGAGCACCTCGGCGATCGCCGTTCCCTCGGGGAAGGGCAAGAGGCCGTGCTGCTCCTTAACGAAATGGCGGCGGAGCGGAATGATGAAGAGAATCCCGAGGAATCCGCCGAGGAGGGCCGCCAGGAAGGTCTGGTAGAATCTAACGGGGAGCTCGAGGATGAAGAGCGCCGGAAGCGTGAAGATCATCCCGGCGACGACGACTCCCGACGCCGAGCCGATCGATTGGATGATCACGTTCTCCGAAATCGTGCTCCGGCGAGCAAAGATGCCCGCCATCCCGACGGCGAGGATCGCGATAGGGATCGCCGCCTCGAAGACCTGGCCGATCTTGAGTCCGAGGTACGCGGCCGCCGCGGTGAAGATGACCGTCATGAGGATACCGAAGGCGACCGAGCGGACCGTGATCTCGGGGATCAGCGAGCCCGCCGGAACATACGGCCGGTACGTCTCGCCCGGCCCGAGCGGCTTGTACGCATTCGCCGGAAGTCTCTGCGCCTCTCTCTTTTCTTCCATGATTCCTCCTTGAAGGGATCCGGGTGGAATCTCAAGGCCAATGTCGTATGGTACGAAGGTCTACAGGAGATGCGGGAGACGTGTCAACTGATTACTCCGGGGTGCCTTTAGGATGCCGCGACAATATTAACGCGCGCCGCATTTAATTGTTCACAAGATACGCGCCACACGATAGATTTGTTCGAAACGCCATCAACCGGAATGAAACTATGGCAAGAAAAAAACTCGGACGCATCGCGACTATTGCGGCGACGGCGCTATTCGTCATACTGAGCTTTTTCCCGGCGCTTGCGCCCTTCCATCGCATTCTCTTCGCTCTCTTCTTCCTGTATCTCGTGATGCTCCCCGGCTGGCTGATCTCGCAGCGGCTCGTGCCGTGGACGCGGGGCATGCTCCTCGCAGCCTCATCGTTCGTCTGCGGAACGGCGCTCGCATTCATCATCCTGTTCTTCATCGCCCTCGCTGGCGGAGACATCAGGCTCATACGGATCATCATCCCCGCGATCGTCGTTCTCCTCTCGCTCTGGAGACCCTCGGCGCGCGACGCGGCGGAAATCAACGCGGAACCGGCGCGCCGACGGCCCCGGAAGGCAGTACCCATCCTCCTTGCGGCGCTCATCGCAGTCATCGGGGTGCTGATCCTGAAAACGGGGGATCCCCTGGCCTATACCTCCGATTCCCCCGACCACATCGCCTACATACGAACGATATCGACCACGCACCATGTCTTCCCCGAGCGCTTCTACTACGCGGAGAGTGGCGCTCTCACGAGGGACATCAGAAAGGGCATGATTCACGCTCTGTGGGGCGCGATCAATTCGCTCACCGCTACCCCGGACGTCGCCACGATCTGGCCCTTAATATCGCTTATCGGATCTTTATTCCTCGTGATATCGGTATACTGTGCGGCGCTCTTGATTTTCAGGAGCGCCGCGATCGGCCTCGCCGCCGCCATTCTCTTGGTGCTCTGTTACGAGGGAGGTCTCTCAGGGAATCAACTCATTTACAATGCAGGCGGATATTCTTTCGGTAAGTCGTTCTATGTCCTCGCGTTTGCCTTCATAACCCTTTATCTCACGGCGGCCCGCCCCGGATACCTCGTGCTCATCTCCCTCTCGCTCCTCGCCGCGACGTGGACCCACATCATGCACTTCGCGGCGGCGATGTTCATCATCGCGGTGTTCTCGTTCTCGAGCTTCGTCACGGCGGCGAAGGACGAGCGCCGCATCCTGCTGACGAGGAGAATCCCTCTCCTCCTGGCCGCGGGGGTCCTCCCGAACCTGCCATACATTGTCTTTCGCTACCTCAGAGATTACGCGCCGAATAATCCCCTTCATACGCAGGTCCAGGGGGCGCTCTTCCTCACGAAGCATCTCTACGTCATGAACCCGCTTGTGTTCTTTCAAGCGGCCGGGCCACTCGGCGCTCTCGCGCTCGCTTCCGTGTTCATCCTATGGAAGCGCGCCCGTCTCGAGAGAAACCTGAAGTTCCTCTTTCACGGAATCATGGCCGTATACGTCCTGCTCTTCATCCCGCTCTGGTATCCGCTCCTGCTCGAGAAAATGTCGTACCTTCTTCTGCGGTTCGAGTTCGCGGTGCCTTCAATGATCGTGTGCGCATATCTCCTCGGGGAGCTTTGGAAGAAGCTGCGGGGAAGAAATCCCGAGCTCGGACGCCTTCATGCGGTTCTCGGAACTGCCGCCGCGGCCGTTCTCCTCGCTCTTCCGCTCGTGAAGACCGCGTCGGGCTTTGCATACGGCGAAGCGGTCTCGAGCCGCCTGCGGGCCGAAAGCTACCGGAACATCGGCGATCTCTTCGAATTCATCAATCAGAACTGTCCGCGCGGAAGCGCCATCGCATCGGACCCCGTCACGAGCTTCGGCATACCGGCCTTTACCGACGACTACGCGATCTGTCCCTTCGACCAGCACTCGACTCCGAACGACTCGACCTCGGTGGATCGCATCAGCGACTGCAGGAGGCTTTTCCGTCCGGACGTTTCGATGACCGAGATTCGGAGAATCCTCGATACCTACGGTGCCGGGTACCTCGTCATAAACGGGAGGATTTCCGCGTACGTCGGGACGATGTACTGGAAACCCGATCGAGACGGAGCGCTCGCGCTCTCCCGAAGGATCCACGCGCCGACGAGCCCGTTCAGAATACTGTACGAACGCGACGGGATAACCATGGCGAAGCTCGTGGTCTGTCCCACATGCACGGAGATCGAGGGAGAGTCGGAGCACCTCCCCTTCGTCGGCGATTCTCTCGATGCCGAGACGGCGATCCTTCTGACCTCCTCGGGCATCCCGGGAATCCGCATCAAAGAGGCGCTGCTTGATCGAACCGAAGCCGCGCCCGGCGATACTGTCGGTGTCGATATCACATGGGTCGCGACGAAGACCTGCCCCCTTTTGAGCTATGTCGCGTACCTCCGGTTCGAAACCGATTTCCCGAAAAACGCCCTGTACCGTCAGTCATGGGGCAAGCCGTACCGGAAAATCATCGAACGGACCCTGGGGCGCCGCTATCGCTTCAGGGTCGATTTCCAGCCGCTCGGGGGAATCGTTCCGCCGGATACCTGGCCGCTGTTCCGCGAGGTGTATGACCACGTGTCCGCCGTGATTCCGCGCGACGTTTCCCCCGGTACCTATACCATGTTCCTCAAGATGGCGGATCGGCCGCAGTATCCGAACTACGTTCTCAAGGATATCCTTACCGACAACGATTTCTACCGCGGGGATGCGGTGGCCACCATACGGGTGAGGTAACGACATGGCATCTCTCACAAAACGGGCGACCGTTCTCATCTTCTGCAGGGTGATGAACTACGGCGTTATGCTTCTCTCCCCGATTTTTCTCGTGCGGATCTTCAACAAGTACATGGTCGGGCAGTACAACGAATTCATCCTCTATGCGACATTGATCGGGGGTGTCATCGAATTCACGATCAACACGAACTTGATATACTTCATCCCGAAGTATCCCGATCGCGAGAGGCAGAGCGTCACCCACACCGCGTTTCTCGTCTTTATCGCGAGCTCCGTCGGATTGATCGCTGTCTATATCCTCAGGGGACTTATTTTCGCCAAGATCAGCTTCGATTTTGTCGTCCCCGTCATCGTGTACGTCCTCTTCCTCCTCAATTTCGAATTCTTCGAGAACTATTGGCTCGGAAAGAAGCGAACTGATTACGTCCTTTACTACTCCTCGGGGCGAGTTGTCGTGCGGACCGCCGCCCTCATCATCTCCGCCTACATCAGCCGCGACGTCATGACCGTCATTCGAACGCTGATCGCCGTGGAATGCGTCAAGTGTCTTTTCGTGTTCACGATGCTCCGCGGGGTGCTGACGAGGCGCCTCGATCGCGCGCTGCTCAGGGAGCAGCTCAAATTCATCCTCCCGCTCGGTTCGGCCAGCGTGCTCGCCCTTGTCAACAACCAACTTGCCTATCTCGTCATCAAGATCAAAATGGGGGTGGAGAGTCTCGCGATCTACACGATCGGCGGGAAGCAGATTCCGATCATCAATATCGTGCGGTCGAGCGTCATGGACGTGCTATTCCCGGAGATGGCGCAGATCGGTGACGCGGAGAGACTCCAGCTGTGGCGCCGGGCAAACGTCATATTCTGCGCCATGGTGTTACCCGTCTACGCCGTGTTCTTCTGCTACGCGCGCACCTTCATCGAAACGCTCTTCACCGCTGACTATCTCGCGGCCGCACCCCTTTTCAGAATCTATCTCACGTTGATGGTCATCCAGTGCTTCGAAATGGGTACGCCGCTCCGCGCGATAAATCAGAACAAGTACTTCATATTCGGAAGCGTCCTCGATCTCTCGATCAATGTCGGATTCATCCTCCTCCTGTACCGGCCGATGGGTTTCATCACGCCGGCGCTCGCGTTCGTTCTCGCCGAATTGACCACCGCCGCGTACCTGGGAAGCAGAATTCTCCATTTCTACCGCATCCCCCTGCGAAGCCTCTTTCTGTGGAGAAAGATCTTCACCATCCTCTGCTGCGCCGTGCTCCCCCTTCCCGTTCTCGTCGCGGGTATGTGGGTCAACCTCGACCCCGTCGTCCGGGCGGTGTCGTTCTCGATCCTGTACCTCGTCGTCTACTACGTCGCGATGCGGCGGCTCAAGATTGACGAGGTGGAGCTTCTCGTGGACAAGCTGGAGAGCAGATTGCGGGATGCGAGAGCCCGGATCGGCGAGAAGAGCGCTCGACCGCACTGACGCTAGAAGCGGAATTCCCGGCGAATGACGTGCAATCCGACGCTCTCGACGGCGCAGGCCGCGGCGCAGCCGGGAGCGGTCTCGATATCGATAAGAGTCCACGAGCGCCTGCTCTCCCCGGCGGAATCGATAACGCGAGGCTCTTTCGCATCCGTCGAGACGTCGAATGACGCCAGTGGAAATGAGAGTCCGAGACCACTCGCCTTTATGCATGCCTCCTTGCGCGTCCAGAAGACAACGAACATCTTCGCGCGCTCGGCCTCAGGTGTCGAGCGGAGCACACTCTCTTCGTGCGGCGAGAAGAACCGGCGAACGGCCTCCGCATTGTACGGGCGCGTTCCGATCGACTCGATATCGACCCCGATCCCGCGTCCCCTCGTCACGGCGAAAAGCGCGAGGTCGCCGGCATGCGATACATTAAACTGGATCTCGGCCGAACCGCGCAACGAGGACAGGAAAGGCTTTCCATGATCGCCGTACGAGAGAATAATTTCGGCGGGATCCGTCGCCGCGTACCGCGATAGAATCGTGCGCAGAATTCCCCGCGCGGCGACGAACCGTTTTCTATGGAGAGCGAAGAAAAACCGCCCGGCCCTCTCTCGTTCGTCGAGCGATAGTACGCTCTCGAGGGGGGGAATTGCATTTTCATCGAGATCGAGCGAAGCACTCCACACATGCGCTTCCTCTGCACGGATCTCGAGAGGCCCCCGTGCGAGGAGTCGCGACTGTTCCTGGCTCATTGCATCACCACGTTGTCAGACCTTGGTGCGAACCTTTTCGAGCGCGCTGGCGAGCTTCTCCGCGAGCGTCCGGACATTCGGATCCACGAGGATATCCTTGTGGGTTGCAGGCACCATCCGGACGTCGAGCCCCTCCGACGTCAACCTTCCCCAGAACATCCGGGGATCCCGGTCGATCTCGGCGGTCGCCTGGAAAAAGGTGATGATCCCCGGGTATATCGCGGGTGAATAGGCTCTCTCGGCTCGCAGGTTCACCTCGGGTATATACACATTAACATAAAAATCCCTCATGAACGAAGGGATGGGGCGCCCCAGCTTGAAGATCAGCAAGCTCACAAGCTTCGCGAGCCAGAACTTCGTCTTAATGAGCCGGTAGCCTGAATACTCCTTTATGTATTCGAATTTCTCCTTAAAGCCGCGCTCGGAGATGTTCTTCAGGTGACCGAGAATTCTCATCCGCCCCCTTTCAGACTCCCGGGGCACCCAGTAACTATCGAGAATACATAGGAGACCGACCACATCCCCGCGGGCATGGAGCAGATTCGCCATCTCAAGAGCGACATACGCGCCGAGACACCTGCCGCCGATATAATAGGGACCCTCCGGCTGGACCTTTCTCATCTCCTCGATGTAATAGGCCGCCATGTCCTGAACCCTCGAATGGGGCGGCCGCTTGCCGTCGAGGCCGACCGCTTGAAGCCCGTAGAAGGGCTGGTCCGTTCCGAGGTTATCGGAAAGCTCGCGATAGAAGAACACTCCTCCCCCGTATGCATGCACGAAGAAGACCGGGGGCTTCGTACCCTTGGGCTGGATCGCGATGAGGGACTCTCCCGACCGTGCAAGCCCTTCCCCCCGTATCATCGAGGCGATCTCCCCGATCGTCGGCGACTGGAAGATCGCGGCGAGCGGGATGTTCGTCCCAAACGCCTTCGTAATCTCGGCAAAGAGACGCACGGCCAGAAGAGAATGCCCTCCAAGATCAAAGAAGCTGTCATTGACACCGATCGGGTTGACACCCATGACCTTTTCCCAGATCTGCGACAGATGTATCTCGATTTCGTCGCGCGGGGCAACATACGTGCCCTGGAGATCGGCCCTCGATATCTCCGGCTCAGGGAGCGCGTCCCTGTCGAGCTTGCCGTTCGGAGTGAGCGGGAATGATTCCATGATTACGAACCCCGCTGGAACCATGTAGTCGGGGAGCGTGTCCTTGAGAAATGATCTGAGATCAGAGACCAAGCTGATTTTCTTTTCGTTCGCTACAACATATGCGATGAGCCGTTTCGTTCCCGTCCGGTCGCTCTTGGCAATAACGACGGAATCCTTGACCGAAGGATGCTGCCCGAGGACAGCTTCCACCTCGCCAGGTTCCACACGGAACCCACGCACCTTAACCTGGTAATCGACGCGCCCAATGAACTCGATTGTACCGTCCGCGAGATAGCGCGCCGTATCCCCCGTTTTATAGAGTCGCCGGTCTGAGGCTTCACTGAATGGATCGGGAACAAAGCGCTCCGCGGTGAGCTCAGGGCGATTGAGGTAGCCGCGCGCGAGCCCCTCTCCACCGATGTAGATCTCCCCGCGAACTCCAGGAGGAACGGGGCGCAGGAACGGATCGAGAATATATATCCTTGAATTCTGCACCGGCCTGCCAATCGGCGTAATCCGGTCACGCGCCGTTTCGGGGTGGACGTCGAAGAGGGTCGAGCATATCGTCGTTTCGGTCGGGCCGTATCCATTGATGATGGCGAGCCCCGGCACACGAGCCATGATCGCGGCGAGGAGCTTCTCGTCGATCGGCTCCACGCCGACGAGGAGCCTCTTCAATCCGAGTCTTCCCGGGTTCTTTTCGATCCACGTCAGCAGATCGTCGAGCATGAGTGGCGGCACGTACGCGCTCGAAATGCAGTTCTCGCTCAACCATTCGAAATAGGTGCCGCTGTCGAAACGGATGGCGTCGGACGCGATGTGCAAGGCGCCTCCCGCCGTGAGCGCCGAGAATATCTCGTAGACCGAAACGTCGAAGCTCACGCTCGTCCACAAGCTGCAGCGATCACCCGGAGCTATCGGAACGCGCCGCGCGAAATCGGCGAAGAGGTTGAGCACGCTCTTGTGCTTGCAGCAGACGCCCTTCGGTTTTCCCGTAGAGCCCGACGTATATATGATGTACGCGCAGTCATCGGCCCCGACGCCGCTCTCGGGATTATCCCCTCGCTCGCCGGCGACCGTCTCCCAGTCCGCATCGAGACGTATCGCATGCGCCCCGTGCCCGGGAAGGGTGGCAAGGAACTTTTCCTCCGTAAGGAGCACCGGCGCGTGCGTGTCCTCGAGCATAAATTCGAGGCGCTCCCGCGGGTACGAGGGGTCCATTGGAACGTATGCGCCCCCGGCCTTGAGCGTTCCGGCGAGGGCGACCACCATTTCGACGGTGCGATCCATGTAGACGGCGACGGGCGTGCCGGGACCGACTCCCCGCTTCCCGAGATAGCGCGCGAGCTTGTTCGCACGCTCGTTGAGCTCGCGGTACGTGAGTCGCCTTTCGCCGAGCGCGACGGCGGTACCCTCGGGGGTGCGGGCGACCTGCTCCTCGAAGAGTGCGTGGATCGTTTTTCCGCGGGGGTAGTCGGCTTCCGTCCTGTTCCAGTCGACGACGATCATGGTACGTTCCGGACCGGTGAGCATCGGGAACTCCCCAACGGCGCGGTGAGGATTCGCGGCGAACCCCTCGAGGAGCGTCCGGAAGTGGACGAGCATCGTGTCCATCGCCGCGCCGTCGAAAAGGCCGGCGTCGTAGTCGACGACGATGCGAAGCTCCGGCTGCTCGTAGACGTCGAGACCTATTGGAATATTAGTTTGGTGCCTCACGTCCCACTGACGCTTGAGAAAATCGCCGCCGAAGGAGTCGAGAAGCGCGTTCCACGGAAGGCTCTCGTAGTTCATAAGACTCTCGAAGAGGGGCATCGCCGGCGGCACCTCGCTCCAGCGCTGAATCCTCGCGAGGGGGCTGTGCTCGAAGGCGCGAGTCGAGATGTGCTGCTCGCGGAGCCCCTTTAGAAATGAGACGAGCGACTGCCTTTCATCCATCCTGGCGCGGACGGGGAGCGTATTGATGAACATTCCGATAATCGAATCGGCGCCCTCGATGGGCACCCCGCGGCATCCCCGCACCGCCGCCCATACGACGTCCGGTGAACCGCTATACCGGCTCAGGATGATGGCCCACGCCGCCTGAAAGCATGTGTAAAGGGTGAAGCCGTTCTCCTTCGCGTATGCTTTTAGCGCGGGTCTGAGACCCTGCGGCAGAACGATATCGCGCTTGCCGTACTTTCCCGCGCCCTTCGGGAGATTCCGCGGATCGTGCGCGACCGAGAGCGAAACGGGGTTCGTGTAACCCTTGAGGAACTCACGCCAGAATCTTTCCGCGGCCGCCAGGTCCTGCCGCTGCAACCAATCGATGTAGGCCCGGTACGGTCTCGGCGAATCAAGATCCACGTCCTTGCCTTCGATCGACGCCTCGTAGAATGCAAAAACCTCCTTGAGAATCATCGCACATGAGAAGGCGTCGAGAAGCAGATGGTGGAGCGGCCAGACGAGGATCGTTTCATGTTCCGAGGCGAGAAGCACGGCGACTCGGATAAGGGGCGGCTTCGAGATATCGAATCCACGGTGGCGATCCGCCGCGAGATGAGCCTCGAGGCGCTCGTTCTGCTCCGCGGGGGACAATCCGCGGATGTCCTGCACGTCAAACTCGAGATCGACCGCCTCATATACGTCTTGGACCGGCTCCTGGAGTCCCTCCCAGCGGAAGGCCGTTCTCAGGATCGTGTGCCGCGCCACGACCCTGTTCCACGCGCGCCGGAACGCCGTGGTCTCGAACGTATGGTGCATCCGGCATATGATCTGCGTTATATCGACGCCCGAGTGCGGCGCGTAAAGCGCGTTGAAAAGCATTCCTTCCTGCAGTGGGGAAAGGGGGTATGAATCGACGACGTTTCGCATGGCGTACATGCCCTCCTTGACGGTCCCCCGGATGCCGCGGCTTTGACGAGACGGCGAGAGAGCACCTTCCCGCCGATTAAGCGGTCACGAGATAGGAATCTGCTCAAGTTCGAGATAGACACCGCTCTTCTCGAAGACTCGTGCTCGAATCGCCGAGATGAGCGCCATAATGTCGCTCGCCCTCGCAGCCCCACGGTTCACGATGAAGTTCGCGTGGAGTCCGCTCACCTCTGCGTCTCCGACACGCATCCCCTTGCAGCCGGCCTCCTCGATGAGGCGTCCGGCATAATCGCCGTGCGGTCTCCTGAAGACGCTCCCGGCGCTCGGGAGATCGAGCGGGTATCTGCTCCCACGTTCCTTGAGAAATGCGTCTATCATCCTCATGCTCGCGATTGCGTAGCCGCGTCCGAGCTTGAATTCGGCGCCGAGAATGAACCAGCCGGTCCCGGAAAAGACGCTTCGCCGGTACCCGAAGGCGCATTCCGCGGTCGCCAGCGTCCGTCTCCGACCCGGAATGGTAAGCACATCGACCCGGCTTAGCAACTGCGCGGTGTCCACGTCGCGCGTGCCCGCGTTCATCACCACCGCGCCGCCGACAGTCCCGGGAATTCCTGCGAGCGGCTCGAGACCGGAGAGCCCTCGCGCCGAAGTCGCGCGCACAAGGTCGAGAAACGGCACGCCCGCATCGGCCCGCACCCTGCCGCCGCCAAGAAAGAAGATCCGGGCCGATGCGGACATCGTCTTTATCACGACTCCGTCAATCCCCTCATCGGGTGCAATGACGTTCGAGCCCCCCCCGATGACGGTGCACGCCACACCCTCGCGCTTCACGAAGGAGTATATATGGGCGGCATCATCGGCATCCCGCGGGCACACCAGAACCCCTGCCTTCCCCCCGACACGGTATGTCGTATGACGTGCCAAAGGCTCTCCGGGAAGGACGATTCCAGTCACATTCTTACGGATCTCTTGAACAAGTTTTCTATCCATTGCGCGGGGAAATTATACCCGTTTTCATCAGGCAACGCAATATCGGGAATGAGCCTCTGGAATCCGGCATCGCCGTTCTCGGCCCGAATAATGTTGTTGTGGCACACGATTTGCGATATCCTATGAAGTTGTATGCGGTTGCCAATCTTGAAAGGAACTCTTTTCGCCGCTCTCTTCGCGAGCGGTATAATGCTGGTTCTTGCGCCCCCCGCCGCGGTGCAACTCGTCGCCGGCACCCTTCTCGCATACGTTCTACCCGGATTCGTTTTTCTCGTCCTTCTCGGAGAGCGCGAGAGACTCGTCCTCGACGATGTATTTGTCTCCATCACCCTATCCCCGATAATTCTTGCCCTGCTCGTGCTGGCCTTCCACGCGACCGGAAGCTCGCTGAACGGAGCGGTGCGGGCTTCCTCCTTCACGCTTCTCGCGCTCCTGGCTCTCGGCCTCATCAGAGAAACGCGCGCGGGGGGCCAAGGCGTTCCGGTCCCGACCCGCGCGATCATTTATACCTGCGTGCTTTTCAGCGGAGCGATGCTCGCCGCCTTCCTGGCCAACCGGTTTCTCCTCATACGCTCCGATGCGTGGTATCACATATCGGTCGTGAATGAAATCGTCGACCGAGGCATTCCTCCGAAGGAGCCGCTTCTTCCCGACGTCCCGATCCGCTACATGTGGATCTATCATCTCTTCATCGCCGCGAGCGGAGCGTTAACCGGTCTCAACATCCTTCCGGCGCTTGCCCTTTTCAGTGTCATGGCCGCGTTCGCATTTCCGTATCTCGTTTTCCGGCTCACTTCGTTTTTCTCGCCCAGACGGCGAGACCTCATCGCAACGCCAATCTTTGCGGTAGCGGGGCTTGCATCGGCTTCATGGATATTGTGGCCGCTCGGGCTTCTCAGGGCGCTGGCCGGTGAACAGCATGGATGGAACAATCTGGTCAGTCTCCTCAGAGAAATCGATGTCAACAGCATGAATGTGATCCACTTCCTGACTCCGTTCGAGGACATGCCCCCTGTCGGCACGTGGATGATAAACGTCGTCGACAAATTCATCATCATTACGGCGTTCGCATTCTCGCTCAATTTCGTGCTCCTCGTATTAATCGTCGCGCTTTCGATCGGTTTCGAGAGGCGCTTCGCCTTCAAGCCGTTTGCGATCTCATTCCTCTTGATGCTCGGATCGCTCCTTTTCCACGTGGTCGTCGGCGTGGCGCTTGTCCTGTCCGTCATAGGGTCGGGCCTGCTCCTCATGCTCGGCCGATTTATCAGGCACCGGCGTGACATTCCGATCTTTCACGGTCTCGTTCTTCCCGGCACCGCGATTCTCGCCTGCATCGCGGCCTATCCCTATGTATCCTCCGTTATGGCGGGAAGCGACACGGGGAGTTCCCTGGGCTCCTTTGTGCACTTCGGCATCCGGAATATCGTCACGATCGCATTGCCGCTCGCGATCCTTTTCCGCCCCGCGGGCAAAGCCCTGCGCGAGATCTTCTCATGCAAGACCGAGTCTCTCGCGATCCTCGCTACATGGTTGATCGCGCTCGCGGTCTGCAATATTTTCATCGATCTCGCAGTAGGAAACGAATCGAAACTCGTGTTCTTCCTCTTCTACATCCTGTTCCCGCCGATCGTCTGGAAGATCCTCGACGGAATCGAAGCGGCGCGCGGACGGCGGCGGATGCTCCTCGTGACATGGACGGCGATCCTCTTCCTTGTACCTCCGGTTCTTACGTATCGTGGCTTCATCCTCGACAAGCCGAAGAACCGTGTCGAGGAGAGGCGATACAACGTCACCGCGGATGATCGCCTCATCTATGCATGGATAGCGGAGCATACACCGCCGAACTCTGTAGTGATCGAAAGCAGCATATGCAATCTGATGCCTGTGTACGCACACCGCCGTGATTTCTATCCCGATCCCCAGACGATCACGGTCTTCGGTTACGACAACATAAAAATCAGACTTTACAAATCAATACAGGATAAGTTCCTCTCCGGAACCGAGCCGACGCCGGAAGATATCAAGGCACTCAAGGACATCGAGAGCGCGGTCTATGTATTGCTCTGGCAGGAGGATCTCGACATGATGCCTCATGCGCGCTCGGCGCTCGATGAACGCCCGGATTGGTTCGAATTGGTTTATCAAAACGCCGGGGGCCGCGTATACTTTGTTCGGTGTACGTGAATATCCATTCTGGAAAGGAATTGATCGCGATGATCAAGGAAAAAATCGAACAGGCTTCGGGAATCCTCAAGGAAGAGGGAATCGACCTCTGGCTCACCTTTGTGCGGGAGAGCGAGGTCACAGGGGACCCGTCGCTCGATCTCATTCTCGGGGCGAACTGCACATGGCATTCGGCGTTCATGATCCCCGCCGATGGAAAAGCCGTGGCGATTGTGGGAAGCCTCGACGAGACGAGAATTCGCGAAACGGGCGGATACGAGGTCATAGGCTATACGAAATCGATCAAGGAACCGCTCGTTGAGCAACTCACGCGATTTGCCCCCCGCTCGATCGCCGTCAATTTTTCTGAAAACACCTGCCTCGCGGACGGCCTGAGCCACGGCCTCTATCTCAGCCTCATGAGATACCTCGAAGGAACGCCCTTCGCGAGTCGGCTCGTGAGCTCAGAAAATATCATCTCGAAGCTCCGCGGGCGGAAGAGTCCCGAGGAGATCCGGCGGATCCACGCCGCCGTCGAGCTCGCCGAGGAGATTTTCGCCGCCGTCTCTCTGATCATAAAACCGGGGCTCACCGAAAAGGACGTCGCCTCTTACATACTGAAGGAAGTGGACCGCCGCGGCGTCGAGACGGCATGGGAACGCGAGCTCTGCCCCTCCGTGTTCACGGGCCCCGAGTCGGCGGGCGCCCACGCGGGCCCCACGGACCGCGTGATCGAAAAGGGGCATGTCCTCAACATCGACTTCGGCGTCAAGGTCGAGGGATACGTCTCCGACCTCCAGCGCACGTGGTATTTCCGCAAGGCTGGGGAGAAAAAGGCGCCGGCGGAGGTCCTCAAGGCCTTCGAAACGATCCGCGATTCAATCGCGCTCGCCGCCGAAAAAATCAGGCCCGGCATGGAAGGGGGAGCGGTCGATACCCTCGCCCGCACCTACATCACAGATCGAGGATACAAGGAGTTTCCGCACGCCCTCGGGCATCAGGTCGGCCGCCATGCCCACGACGGGGCGGGTCTCCTCTGCCCGGAATGGGAACGGTACGGGAACCTCCCACACCTCAAGATCGAGGAAGGGCAAGTCTACACCCTCGAGCCGCGCATTGTTATTCCCGGCTATGGCGTCGCGACGATGGAAGAGATCGTCGTCGTTCATTCGGACGGGGGAGAATTCCTCTCCCAACCCCAGCGGGAGCTCTATCTCGTATGAGAATGAAGCTTTCTTTCTCGAAGCTCGGGATCATCGCGTTCGTCGCCGCGGCGGGCGCCCTCATCGGCAGTCAGATCGCTGACCCGACGAAGCGCATCTTGGAAACGATCGGCGGGTTCATCCTCATCTATCTCATCTGGAACTTCTCGACCCTGAGCGCGCTCTGGCTCATCCTCATCATCTACCCGTTCCCGTTCGCAATATCGGTGGGCCACTCAACCTTCGTCTTCGTTGTCATTGTCTTCATCATCTACCTCATCAGAGTCTCGGCGCGCAAGAGCACGCTCCGCTTCGACAAACAGTTCAACCTTCCCATTATCCTCATGGTGCTGTCGTACATCATATCCTTCTACAACATCGAAGGAAGCTCATGGCTTATAAGCGTCGGATTGATTTACACGGTCAATTTCTTCGCCGCGATTCTCTTCTTCTACATGATCGTCAACTTCGTGACCGACGAGAAGAAGCTCCACACGACGGTCAGGATCTCGATGATCACGTGCGCCCTCATCATGCTCTTTACCCTGTTCGAGCTGCTGTTTCCGGGAAAGGTGCTTATCCCGGGATGGCTCTACACCGCCCAACGCGAGCTCCAGCTCGTCATGAAAGACGTCAGGATGAAGGGTGCGTTCCAAGATTACGAATTGAACGCCGAATTCTTCGCCATGAACGTCCCTATTATCCTCTTCATGAGCATCCGCGCGCGCAGGCTTCTCACACGGATCATGTTCACGCTCCTGCTCATCGCGGACATCGTGATGCTCTTCACGACGATAACGCGCGGGGCGTTCATCAGCCTCACGATCGGCCTGGTCTACATGGCCTATCTATCGAGGCGCGATCTCAATTTTACGCGGCTCATCATGATCGGGGGCGCGTTTGTCGCACTCATCTTCATCATCGATACCCTTGTCGCGCAGTACACGATTTCGGGATCGCTTTTCGGCAGGATGGTCGCGACGACCTTCGAGAAGGGCATCATCCCCGACACGCGCATCGAAGCCTGGGGAGGCGCCCTCCGGAGGGGGCTCGAACATCCTTTCATCGGCAACGGCCCCGGATGGGATTTCTCAAAAGGAATCGAGGCGGGGTTCTGGCCGCACAACGTTTACCTCTTCTACTTCAACATCACGGGTATTTTCGGGCTCTTCGCGTTTATCTTTCTGCTCGTGCGCCTCATGCTGGCGTCGTCCATCGGATTCCGGAGCTCCCTCGTGCACGACTCCTTCCCCGAGGCGTTTATCAAGGTGCTCCACGTTACGCTCGTCATCTTCATCATCGATCAGATCAAGGTCGACTACCTGCGCAGCACTATCTACATCTACTTCGTGTGGTTCTTCTTCGGCATGATCGCCGCGACGCGAAACATCATCCGATCGAATCTCAAAACGGGAAATGACGCCTCGCCATCGTGAAGACTGTCTCGATCCCTCGCCGTCCGGCCACTCGGCGAATTCGTGCAAAAACCTTTCGCATATTTCCTGTTCATCATCATATGCCTCTACTCTACTATGATCCTTCCCACTCTTTCTCCCGCATAGACATCTTCATCGGAAAAGAGATCCCTCAGCGAATAGTTGGGGCTGAAGGGAAGACTCAAGAGATTGATCCGTATATCATATATTCCCTTGGTTACATCAGAAGGAACTATGACCTCACACTCATCTTCTATTATATCTCCTTTTCGCCATAACCTTGGGGGATAGCTGCCATTCACCGGATTGTGCTCCGAGCGAAAACGATAACGCGTACCCGTCATGCGTTGCAGAATGATCCTGTATATCTTGCTGAAGTGCTTGCTATATAAGATGCTCTTCTTGTATTCAGTGTCAAACCGTACAAATATCTTATAATAGTTAATGGCACTGTCTTGCTTGTTGCATTTCCAATAGCAGTCTATCTTTAGACTATCTCCGCGCCTCACAATCTCCTTGTCTAATGAAACTCCCATCAGCACAAATTGATCACCAAATACGGCATTCACCACCTCCTGCATTTGTGGTTCACGTTCAAGCCTAAATGGCAATGAAAGAGGTTTTCCAGTCTCCACTTTCACCCTATCATTTCCAGGATGATACTCATAGATATACACTCTGTTCTTCTCGTAAACGTTCTCGAATAGATCCGGATGAGATTCAAACTTGGACCGAGTTGCTTCGTAATTATTTGGATCAATAGACCAATAACTCTCATAGAGCGGCGACGTAAAGGTTTGGTTAACGACTATATATTGCACATGATATTTCTTCAATACTGCAGTCGTTCTTTCCATGTCAACATTCGGATTCAGAACATCGGCAGTTCCCACCACCCTATTAATATTCTGAGCGTCCTGCGGGGACGAATGGCCGACGAGCACGGCGACGATATTGTGCCTCGTGAAAGCCGGAATACTGAAGCTCGTCAAGGGATCACTGAGTATCACGCTCGGCTGCACTATTTGCTCCTGCATGAATGTCAACGCGTCTCGCCAGGGCAGATAGCTATGCTTTCGCTCGAATTCAATCGATGCTGGGCTGTACTCGTCCACGAATCCTTTTGCATAGGGAATGAGCAGTACAAGAAACAAAGAAAGAAATGCCAGAGCCTTCAGGCTATCTCTTCTTGCGAGCATCCCGCCGCGCAGAGAACACACCACTTGGTAGACGCAATATCCCGTAACCGGGATGTATGGCGCATAGAGGGCGATCCTTCTCACGAGCCCATACGTCATGACGCGTCCCAAGACCTCCACGGCCAGGGGATTCAATATGATCAGAGGCGTGGTGACCATGGCGGAAAACAGGAATAGTATTCCGGCGTTCGCTTTCGCCCTTCTGAAGAGAAAGGGAATAGCCCCGAATGCCAGTATTCCAATAGGTCCCAGAATCTTCCATGCCTCCAAGGGGTTCGAGATATAGATCTTATCTGTGATGAACAGGAGATGTCTCGGCTGCAAATCATATGGATTCGCAATCGCATATGAGAGTTTGTATCGCAAGACCAACAGAGGCACGGAAAGGGCGAGAGTGATCAATCCCAACTTGGCAATGGCGACTATTGATCTTCTATCCTCCCTTCTGAAGAGGCAAGAGAAGATAAAGAAGCAGGCAACTGCCAAAACGAACTGAAAAAAGTAGTAAATGTGCACGACGGCAATCATGCACCCGACAAAGGCACCCGCAAAAAGAAACCTCGCCCGGCGGTCTTCCAGATACCTGAACATGAAAAACAGAGCAATTAGGTAAAACTGAAAAGCTGCGAACAAGGGATATCCCACCATTCGCAAATTGCTTCTGTCCAATCCGCCAAAGCAGATAATGAACAGCACCGACGACATGAGCGCAATATTCCTGCTCTTGAACAGACTACCGGTAAAGGCTATATAGCCGCACAGAAGAATCGGAAGGAGGAACACCGGGAGCCAAAGCCAGATCTGAAATGGCTCTATCCGCGTGATTATGGATATCATTGCAAGGCATGTGTGAAAAAGCCCCTTCCGGGGATCCGGCCCCAAGCGTTGCTCTCCACCATAGAACCCGTCCCCGGGCAGTATCTCACGCTTCTCCACAATCTCCCTGATGGTTCCCACATGATCATACGCGTCGGAGGACCATACAGATATGCCTCCGCGGTACAGCATCAGCGCGGCAGCACAGAGCAGCAGAACCCAAATGCTGCGGGTGACCGCCATCCCCCCGGTCGGGCTTCCTGTTTTTGCGTTTCCGCGTACTTCCCTGTTTGTCGAAAGCGTATGAGCGTTCCGTCTCCACTTTGCGATGTTGAGGGTAACGAGCACGAGTAACAGCACAGGCAGCAGCAGCAACAGAGCGTTCACGTTCAGGCCGATCAGATAGAGCGCGATTCCGGCAACCGACAAGAGCGCGATACTGAACACCATCCCCACGGGAATGATCTCGATACTATCGTGTTCTCTCCGGTCGAATAGCAGATAAAAGAGCAGCACGCCCGGCAGGATCAGAATACATGCAAAGGCAAGAGCGAATTTGAAAAATGTGAATCCGACTTCAAACATACGCCGTCTGTATACTCTCGGTCACACACGAACCTTCAAAGGTTTCCGGAACCATGCTATCGCGCCCATCACACATGCCGAGATATTTGAAATGAACAGAAACATGATCGAGAATGAAAGCGCCGACTCCCTGCTCAGATGCAGTATCGAGAACATTGCGATCAGCGTCGCATCCCGTGTGCCGATGCCGCTGATGGTTATTGGAAGGAGTGAAATCAAATTGGCCGCGGAAATACAGAACGCAATGTTCAGCAACGTGATGGATATGCCGAGGGCAGTCGCGATCAGGTAGCACTGTATGTACAGGACCAGATACGTCAGAACGGATAGCAGGAGCGGAACGAATATCGCGATTTTCTTGAGTTGCCCGATGCCGGAATAGAAATCTTCGAACTGCGCTTCGAGGCCACTGCCCATTTTCTTCGGCATGAATACCCTGAACAGCGTGCGCACCATCGGCCTGCCGAAGCGTTCATTGAGGAAAACAAATACCGTCACCATGAACACGAGTATCCAAGAGAGAATGACTATCAGCATATTTCTCGTCAGCGCGAATGCGAGGACGCCCGAGAAGGCCATCGCTATCAATATCAAAAGGTCGAAGAGTCGATCCGCGACGACACTCGAGAATCCCCGCCCCAGAGTGACGCCCTTGTCCGTTTTCAGATAGATCACCTTCACGAAATCCCCGAGGCGGCCGGGAGTGACAAGTCCTACATACATGCTCGCGAGGTACGCGAGGAAGCAGTCCTTTGTCTCGTAATCGATCCCCTGCATCGCGAGAAGATACTTCCACCGCAAGGCTTTCAAAACGACGAACCCGAACGTAAGGGCCAGGGCGATCGCCAGAAGGGCATACTGCGCGCCCAACAGAATGGAGACAACGTTCGTCATGTCTACCTTGTAGAGAATGTAGACGAACATAAAGACGCCAATAAGCTGGAATAACCATTTGTGACGCATACTATTTTCCCGCTTGGTCCATCTTCTTTACTATCAAATCCGACAATAGGCCAATCGCACCGATCAACAGTGCCATGGATAACAGCAATACCGTCTTATCTCCTATGTTGCGAATGACGAATATGTCATAGTATAACATCGCGATGCCCAGAGCGGCGATACAGAGGCTGATGGGAAGAAAGATCTTGAGGGGATTGAAATACATCACGGTGCGTATAATCAGCAAGATAAAATTGGACGTATCCTTTATGGGGCTTATTTTTGATTTCCCAACGCGCCGAAAGTACGATATGGGTTCGTATTTGATCGTGTATCCACTGCAAATCATTCCCAAGGTAAGTGTAGTCGTAAAAGAGAATTGATCGGGGAGAATATTGAAAAATTTCAGAGCAAGTTCCTTCTTGAAGGCTCTGAGCCCTGAATTCAGATCGGGAATCTTTGTGCCGGAGAGATAATTGGCCAGCTTCGAAAGGGCCCATTTTGCCGGTCTACGAATGAACTCTATCTCCACATCTTTGCCCGTGCGTGCCCCGACCACCATATCGTATTCCTTCATGTACGACAGCAGCAATGGAATTGTCTCGACCGGGTACGTACCATCGGCGTCTATTATCACAACTATGCCTCCCCGGGCATTCTTGATGCCGGTTTTGAGGGAAGCGCCGTAGCCCCTGTTGTACGGATGTTGAATAATTCTCACGGACGCCTTTTCCTTTGCTCTATCAGCCGTGCCGTCCGTAGATCCGTCATCCACAACAATGACCTCATAAACATAGTCTTGAGATTTCATAACACGATCAATCTGTTCTATAGTATGTGAGATTGATCCTTCTTCATTGTACGCTGGAATAACGATTGAAATGTGCTTGTTATTGTCCACTGTGCTCCTTCATCAGGCTCCGATACTTGCACCAGATTCCCTATGCCAGCCTCGATATCCCTTGGGGCCGCATAATCCTGGCGGCCGACGTGATACGGAACGCCATCCGGCCGGCTCTTACCGCAAGAACCGGTACCGTATAAGCGTGAAAAACGCCTCGACCCCGTCCGTCCAGCGAATCTTCTTCCCCTTTCTCTGAGTCCTCGGGCGGTAATTGACGAGCTCCGTCTCAACGATCCGGTGTCCCGCGCGCAGCGCCTTCGCGGTGACTTCGGGGCAGAACTCGAAACGCGTGCACTCGAGTCTCATCGATTTGAGCACACCGGCACGGAACGCCTTGTAGCACGTCGCCTCGTCGCTCAAGCGGTACCGGTACAGGACGCGCACCGCCCATACGAGGATCACGTTCGCCACCTTGTTCGCAAACGGCATTCCCTTCGGAAGGCCGTGCATGAAGCGGCTCCCGTAGGCGACATCCGTCCGGCCCTCGATGATGGGAGAGACGACCTTCGGGATCTCGTCCGGATCGTATTCGAGGTCGGCGTCCTGGACGATGATGACTTCTCCCGAGGCACGCGCGATCCCGGTCCGTATCGCAGCGCCCTTGCCGAGGTTGCGATCGTGCCTGACGAGAATGATATCCCGCTCCCCCGCGAGTATCCGGTCGGTGCCGTCCGTCGAGCAATCGTCCACCACGATTATCTCTTTGGGAAACGGCGCCGCGCGCAGGCGAACGAGGAGCTCGCGCATCGTATCGGCCTCGTTGTACACGGGAACGATGACGCTGATGACGTGCGGGACCGCGCTCCCCATGCCTTCCATCGCCGCTGAGACAACTCCTTTACGCGAGGACGCCGCGAGGCACAAAGCATTCATCGTGCCTCACCGGCGTCGACGGACGCTACTTCATGAGAAAAACGCCGTTTCTGATTATCGTTTTCTTTCCCGCGACGAGCGTCGCTCGCTCGACGAGCGCGTCGAAGTGGAACGTGCTCTTGTTGGTCCCCAGTCCATAGCTGTCGCCGATGGCGAAATGGACCGTGCCGAACGCCTTTTCGGCCTCGAGCATGTTCTTGCAGATCTTCGCTCCGCGGTTCGTCCCGATGCCGAACTCGCCGACGATGCGTCCCGTCGGATCGCCTTTGAATCCCTTCACGATCTCAGCGATACCCTTCCCCTTGAACAAGACGAGCTTTCCCTTCTTGAATATCATTTCGCCTCTGCCGACCTTGTCGTCGATGAGACTGAAGATGATGCGTCCGGTGAATGAATTCTCGACGGGGCACGTATAGCACTCGCCGGCGGGAAGGTTGCCGTGCTTCCCCATCGTGCTGATGTCGCCGTTGTCGTTTTCCCACTTCCGGCCCTTGACGCTGAAGGTGATGTCGGTGCCGAGGCTGTTCGTCACGCGGACGTCCCGGCAATCCTGCAGCGTGCGGATGACCTTGCGCGTGAGCCGGTCCATGTTCGCAAAATCGATGTTGACGAGGCGCTCCATCATATCGACCGTGATCCCCGGCATCATGCAGATGCGGCCCTTCTTGGCGCCGTTGGCGACCATGAAGCCCCGAAACGGCTTTTCCACGACCCGCGCGTCAAGCATGTACATCGTCACGTCGGCCATCGCGATCATCTCCTTGAAAATGGAGGTGGGCGCGGTGATCGGGCGAACCGTTTCGGTCATGAGGTACGTCGTAACTTCTGCGCGGGATTTATTCGCCCAGTAGGCGAGCGCTTCGGCGATCTTCATCTTCTGGCGATCGGTGACGAGGAGGAGCCGTTCCCCCTTCTTCACCTTCAGCGACTGCACGATCGCGCGCTGTGCGGCGCTCAAGAGCTTGTCCATTCGCGACTCCTTTCTCTAAACGGTACGGTTTCACGTGCGGCCGGCGAAGGGCGGTCCCCCGCCCGCACACAAGCTATTTCTTCATTCCGATAATACCGCGAATCTCTTTGAAGGACAAGCCCTCTGCGAGAAGACACACGAGCCCCGTCACGAGAACCGGCACGAGGACGCAGCCGTTATAGATGATGGAAAAGGTGAGGGCCTTGCCCGCCGGAACCCCGAAGAGCTTCAGGACACCGACGCACACAAACTGCACGTTACCGACATAGCCGGGCGCCGACGGCACGATGACCCCGATGCAGAGCGCGACGAGAAGAAGAAACGACACCTGAACGGGAAGATGAATCCCCGTGCCGATGAGCAGACAGTAAATCATCGCGACGGTGGGAAGCCAGACGACAGGCGAAAGCACGACCGAGGTGATCATGCTTCTCGACCGGCGGAATATCTTCAGACCTTCGATGAACGAGCCCGCGATCGTGAAGAGCTTGTTCCTCATCGCCTCGGGCAGGGGTTTAAAGACGAACGCTGCGGCCCGCATCGCGACATCGGGCCTGTTCCTCAGAACAATCAGCACGGCGAGCGCGATCAGGTACCCGGCGATCGCGAGGAATTCCGCATCCCTGAGCCAGCCGGGGGAATAGAGAGAGCCGAAGAGCACCGGAACCATCAGGAAGAACAGGAGCGCAAACCCGTCGAAGACGCGCTCCACGACGATGGTCGCGAACGAGGCGCTCCTCGAGATCTGCTCCTTCGTTCCGATCGCATGGGCGCGGACGACCTCGCCGAGCCTGGCCGGAAACGTGATGTTGACCATCGATCCGACCCCGACCGCGTAGAAAAGGCTGCGTATCGCGATGACCTTGACCGGGGAGAGGAGATACCGCCACCGGAACGCCCTGATCCAAAGGCTCGCGAACATGAGCAGCATCGCGGGGATGGTATAGAGGTAATCGACGCGTCTGAACGCCTCGGCGAGCTCCCCGAGGTGAACGGCGCGGAAAGCGAGAAACAGAAAGAGGGCGCTGAAGGCGATGCCGAGAATGGTCTTCCAGCTCTTCATACCGTCCAGTCCGGAAAAGCGGTCGAGCGCCGCGCAACGGGCCTCCGAATCAGGCTTCCTGCTTCCTCGCGCGCCTCACGACCGAATCGGCCGACGCGAGCCGGTACTTGGTGAGATAGTACATGAACCTGAAGCCGTCCCTCCAGCTGATTTTCTTGCCTTCGACGACGGAGCGCGGCTCGTAATCAATGGGAACCTCCACGATATGGCGCCCGAGCCTGAGCAGCTTGGCGGTGACCTCGGGATCGAATTCGAACCCGATACAGCGGAGATTGATTCTTTTCACGGTATCCGTTTTGACGAGCTTGTACGCGGTGGCCATATCGGTCAGTCTGCTGCCGAAGAGAATGTTCGTATAGGCCGTCAGCACCCGATTGGCGAGGATCGTAAACCAGGGAACCTTCGCGGAGCCTTTTCGCCGCCCCTTGAACCGGGAGCCGAATACGACTTCCGCCCCTTCGTTCATGACGCACGCCAACAGGCTCAGGAGATCGTGCGGGTTAAGCTCAAGGTCGGCGTCCTGGATGACGACGTAATCCCCCTCCGCGTACTCGAGCCCGAACCTGACCGCAGCGCCTTTGCCGAGATTGATGAGCGAGGTATGGACCTTGAAAACGTTGTCGCGGTTCGCCAGTGCGAGGCACTGCGCAGTGTGATCGGTCGAGCCGTCGTCGACGACGATGATCTCGGTAGCGCAGGGGAATTGGATGTGCGCGAGCGTCTCGAGCACCCGCGCGATGGTGCTCTCCTCATTGAATACGGGCACGATGATCGACAATTTCACGTGCGTGCTACCTCAAGAGAATCATTTTCTGGACGAAAATCCTCACGCCGAGCCGCAGCTCTGCAAAATATATACCGCTTGCAACCGGTTTTCCATTCATTCCGAGGCCCCTCCACACGGCCGAGTA
>Ga0315289_10000873_pt1 | contig 46598 bp, 26 predicted proteins | sample YL17G11_40_MG_FD_203452 | JGI IMG/M metagenome (GOLD analysis project Ga0315289, IMG submission 203452) | Sediment microbial communities from Yellowstone Lake, YNP, Wyoming, USA - YL17G11_40 | ecosystem: Environmental > Aquatic > Freshwater > Lake > Sediment | place: USA: Wyoming | collected... | reverse complement strand
GGCTATTTTTCTGTCTAAACATTCATACCAACCTTTTTCTTTTTCGTCCCCCCCCCCCCCCCTCTCTCTCTCAAAAAAAAAAAAAAAATGAAAAAAACCTCAAAACAAAAGGAGGAAAGAACTCACCCAGCGAGTTTGCGAGCGACAGCCAGTGCACCCGCGACGCGCGCTTCCCTCCCGGGGCCCGCAGGTACGCGTCCCACCGCGACGCCCACTTGATGGAAGACTCCTCCCAGCGCACGTCGAAGGTGTAGGCGATCGACTCCCCCACGGCGACGCGCTGCGGCGGCGGCATCTTCCTCCCGAGCTCCTCGGCGCAGGGCACGTCGGCGACGGGCTTGGAGGGATCGCGCCGGATCGAGCACGCGGCGACCTCGAAGCCGACGATCATGAAGCGATCGTCTCCTTGTCCCTCGCCTTTGATTTCCTCGCCGCTTGGTCGCCGCTGCTGTTGCTGCAGGAGGCTCCGTGAGCTCCGTCGTCGTCGGACCCCGAGGTCAGCCACGGCGTCGATCAGCGCCTCGTTCCGCCTCCGCTCCTCCTCCTCTTCTCCCCCTCCTCGGGGACCCGGCTTGGAGCTGCTCGACTCCCCGACGCCGCGCAGGAACCCGGGCCTCGCCCTCACCCTGTGCACGAGCACCTTCAGCTGGAGGTGGTTGTTGACGAAGGCTTCCACCGAGTTGCTCCCGCCCGCGCTGCCTTGGTCCAAGAAGCCCAGCTCGTACCCGGGGACGGAGGCGACAGAGCCGCTGGCCCCCTGCTCCCCTCCCTCCTCCTCCTCCTCCTCCTCCTCGAGGTCAAAGGTCGTGATCGGCAAATTGTCCAGGATCATCCGTACCCGGTACCTCTGGCTGATCCGAGCGGCGAGCGCCTCGGCGCCCTTCTCGTCGAGCGGCGGCGCGAAGCCCTGGGCGACCGCCCCGGGCTGGTCGCGGCACGCCGGCACGGCCTTCGCCTCGACCCCGACGCTCAGGTTGTAGGGCGAGTTCTCCTGGCGCAGGCCCGAGAGCAGCGTTCCGGGGTTGGTGGCTCCCGGGGAGCGGCGGACGCCCTCGGGCGGGCGGCAGAAGGGCAGGGAGTAGTAGTCGAAAGGAAGCTCTGTCTGCTCCGAGAAAAGAGAGCCGACCTCGACTGGGGAGTTGATGAGAGGAGGGTTTTTTTGAGGAGGGATGTGAAAATCGAGAGGGAACGAAAAGGAGGAAGAAGAACGAATGCCGACAACGCATCTTCGCCTCCGCGTTTTTCTCTTCCTCTTTTCACCTTGCACGTGCTCTCCGCGCATGAATTGTCGAGGATAAGTGCCGGGCAGGTAGTATGCCGATGCCCGGGGGGAGCAGGCGAGAGCGATGACGAAGGAGGAGACGATTGCGGCGAGGCCCGGTGAGGTCCTCATGATGATGATCTGATTTCGCTCCCGTCCTCTCGCCTGAGCTGTCACGCTCTTCAGAACAACCAGCGCCGCCGGGAGCGCGGGAACCTGAGAGCTCGACGATGCGAGACAGAGAGAGAGAGGAAGAGCGTTTTTCGTCCGCACTCGGCGTCGATTCTTTTCAAAAGGAAAAGTGGAAGATTTTACGATAGAAAAAAGTTGCCACCTTTTTTTCCCCTTCACTCGACCTCCTCCTCCACCACAGCCCCTGCCCCTGCCCCTCCAGCAGCAGCGGCGGCGGCGGCGGCGACCACCCCGACGCTCTCGTTCTCTATCGGGGGAAGCCCCGACAGCGCCCTGTCCAGCGCGTGCTCGGGCTCGGCGCGCCTGGTGTAGTCGACGTGAACAAAGCACCGCTCGACCTCGGGCACGCGCTCGAGCTTGATCTGCAGGGCGAGGCCGGCGTCGTGGCTGACGCGCAGCGGCGTGTCCGGGTGCATGACCTTTTTGACGTTGTCGTGTTGGTTGAGGGAAGGGAGAGAGAGAAAGAGAGAGGGAAAGGAGAAGAGGAAAAGTTGAGTGAGCTTTTAAACTTTGATTCTCTCCCTCGACCCTCTCCGACCCACGAGAATCAAAACATGGCTGCAACGCACGATCTCGACCTCGGTGAAGATCCGCTCCCCGCTGTGCCACGCCCGGATCACGTCCACGAACACGCGCTCCGTGTCGTGCGCCGCGGCGATCGCCTCGAGCTTCGACATCGTCTCGGCGTCGGCGCCCTTGCCGACGATCTTCTCGACCTGGCCCTTGAAGACGCGGGACCAGACCGCGAGGATGTAGAGCGACAGCAGGATCGCCGCGGCCGGGTCGGCCCACCTGTTTCGGTAGGGGGTCGATTTGAGTCGAGTTTTCGGGAGAGGGAGGGAGGGGTGCGTGCGCTTGAGAGGAGGGAAGAAGAAAGGGGCCACTGGAATCCGAAAGAAGAGGCAGGAAAAAAAAACTCGAAAATGGAGAAACTCACCAAGCTTTCGCGGCGAAGAGACCGGCGACGAGCGCGGCCGAGTTGGCTAAAACGTCGGTGAGGTGGTCGTCCTTGAGGGCGAGGAGCGTATCTGCCCTCCCCGGGGGCGCGCGAGACGCCGCGGCGGCGCAGACGGCGAAGAGAGCGCCCTTCACGGCGATCGCCCCCCCCAAGATCGAATACAGCAGCGGCCCCAGCCTCAGGTCGGGCCGCTTCCCCTCGACGACGCCGGAGTAGAGGTCCGAGACCGACGCCTGGACCACCAGCAGCGTCGCCCCGAGCATGATACCCGCCGCCGAGGCGACGCCGACGGCGCTCATCCGCGCGCGCCCCACGGGGAACCGCGCGTCCCTGCTCGCCGAGGCGCGCTCCGCCGCGGCCAGGATCGCCTGGGAGACGAGGTCGATCACCGAGTCCACCGTCGAGGCCAGCACGGCCTCGGAGCCCGACCAGAAGTAGGCCGCGGCCTTGGCGAGCAGCAGGAGGACGTTGCACGCCAGCGAGAGCGCGACGGCGGCCGAGGCGGCGGCGGCGCCGGCGCCGGCCTCCGCCTCCTCTTCGTCCCGGGTCTCTGCCGCCGCCGCCGCCGCGAGCGGCGAGGCTGCCTGTCCCATGGAGTCGGCGAGGGCGGAGGCGGCGGCTGCCGGCGGGGGCAGCGGCGGCGCGGCGATGGGCCCCAGCGCGGCGACGGAGACTCCCCTCCGGCCCTCCTTGGCCACCAGCGTCGGAGGCGAGTACGTCCTGTGAGGAAGGGACGAGGACGACGCGACAGATGTAGACGGAGGAGGAGGCAGCAGTGCCGACGAGGCGGCCAAGCGCGACGTCGCTCGCCCAGACTCGGCGTCTGACGCGGCCGCGGAGCTCCCAGATGGGAGCAGAGGGGAGCGGAGGCTCCCCTCTCCGCCTCCTTCGTCGTCGCTGGGCGCCGCGGAGGAGCTCCCTCGCAGGCCGACGGCGCCCAGCGCCGCGGCGAGGATCGAGTCTGTCCGCAGGAGAGGCTTCGAAGAGGAAGAAGAGGGGCCGCGGGGGTGGTAGGAGGAGGAGAGGAGGGCCTCGGAGGAGGAGGAGGGGGCCGCTGTGGGGGCGTCCTCGTTGGCAGTAGGGGCCTCGGCAGCAGTTCCTCCTCCTCCTCCTCCGCCGCTTAACTCCCGGCCCACGGAAACGCGCGAAATGCAGAGCCCGCCCGCGGTGTGCCGCTCCCACTTCCGATAGGAAGAGGTCTGCGGGTGGCTCCACGTCGAGGAGAGCAGGGCCGTCGCCGCCGACGTCGCCGACGTTCGGTTAGCTTCCTCGCCGTCGGCGTCATCAGCGTTGATCGGCGCCGGTCGTCGCGGAGACGGAGGCACATTCACTGCTGCCGTCCTCGCAGCTCCTGCTCCGTTTCCGGCTGCTGCTGTGAGACCTCCTCCTCTAACCTGTAGCTTTTTGCGCGCCATTCGAAGAGTCGCGGAAGAGGGAGAATGTGCGCGTTTTGAAATAAGGTCAAGAAGCACGAAGAAAAAAATGAGTTGCTCAACGTTTCGCCCTTTTGTTCTTCTTTCTTTATCTTTTTTCTCCACTTTTCACTCTTCGGTTCGCGAGCTCGAAGCTTGTCTCTTCCGCTTGTTTTATTCCCTCGATCAGACTCCCGAAGCGCTCCTGAAGAAGCCATCTAGATTCTTGTTGCTGGGATGGGCGCGGCGGGCAGCGTGGTGAGCGTGGAAGAAAGCAAACGACTTTCGATGGAATGGGGCTGTGTTTCGATCGATGCTCTCTCCTTCGACCCCGACCTCCCTCCTCTCACGTTTCCTTCTTTCCAAAATGCCCCAAAACCAAAACCAAAACCAAAACATTACCAGCCCGGCGACGACCCAGGATCCATCCTCACGATCCACGTCGACCCGAGCATTCATGTGCGAAGAGAAGTAGCAGCCGCAGCAGCAGCAGGAGGAAGTAGAGGCGCAGCAGCGACCGCTTCCTCGTCATCGGCGTCGTCAGCATCTCAGCATGCTCCTCCTTCGTCTGACCTCGACCCTATCCTCGCCCAGCTCCGCTCCCTCGACCTCGGGGCTCCGCTTCTGGGAGAGAAGGCCGGCACGGAGGACCCGGAGTGGGCGGAGCTGCTGCACGCGGCCTCCGGGGTGCAGGAGAAGGAGAAGGAGAAGAGCAGCAGTGCTGCCGGCGCCGGCGCTGCCTCCTCTGCCTCTTCCGCTCGCCCTCGGACGCCCCCGTCGCCCAGGGCCCTCCCTGCCGCTGCCGCGGCCGCCAGCGCTTCCTCTTTCTCTTCTTCGCAGTCGGCCGCCCCGGGGTCCTCGGCCCGCGGCCGCGCCGCCTCCGCGTCGGCGGCCCTCTCGCTGCGCTTCCGCGACTGGGGCGCGCAGCGGTCGGCGCTCGCGGCGCAGCGGCAGTCGCTGGTCTCGCAGAGGCTCGCCGACGCCGACGCCGCAGCCTCTCGAGCCGTGACCTCGATAGGGAGGAGCAGAGACGTGCTGGAGGGTGCCGGGAGCGCGGCGGAGAGGGCGGCGGAGGTGGTGGGCGATCTGGAAGGGGCCGAAGCGTTGGCGAAAAAGCTGCGGGTGTCGCTCGAGGCGCTCGTGGAGGAGGTCGAAGGATGTTGATGATGGTTAATTTCATTTCATTTCATTTCATTTCATTTCATTTCATTTCATTTCATTCATTCATTTCTTTTCTTTTCTCTCTCTCTGTGTGTGTATTGTAACATAAAAGGAAAAAAGTACAGGTAAAAGGAAACTGAAAAGAGGAACAAGAGGAACGCTGAAGCAGATTGTTGTATATATTTTTTCCCTAGCCGAAAAAAAACCCGGAAAAAAAATCCAAAAACTGAGAAAAAATAAAGCAAAAAAAACCGAAAAAACAAAACTCAAAACTTCTTCAAACCCAGGCCGCCCACCCGACATACATCCTGCACAGCAGCGCCGGGTCCGCCGCGTCGGCCAGAAGCTGCCTGACCTGCGCCCTGATCCCCCGCGCCTCGCCGTCGCCGGCGTCGAGCCCCGCCAGCTTGTTCCGCACCCGCAGCAGCGCGCGCTCGGCGTCGGCGTTGGTGATCGAGATCGCGACGGGGTCGTTGCCGTCGTCTTCCTCGACCTCCTCTCCTCCTCCGCCTCCGCCGCCGCCTTGCTCCTTCGCCCTGCGCTGCTGATTTCCCTTCTTCTCCTCGGAGATCCCCCACTTATACAGGGGGTCGTGCACTAAGACCTCGACGACGGAGGCGAGCGCCGCGCGCGCGTCAGGGGCCCGCATCGCGCTCATCGCCGCCTCGCACGCGCCGCGCAGGACGCCGTCGACGCCGGCGGGGCCCAGGCCGTCCACGACATCCCTCGTCAGCCTGAAGGGCACGAGCTCCGGCGTCGCCAGGAAAGAACCCTGCTCGAAGGCGATCCCGAGGTCGATGTGGACTGCCTCGGCCGAGCGGAGATCCAGCAGGATGTTGTGCGAGTGGCGGTCGCCGAGGCCGATCACGTACCCCGCCATCGACGCCGCTGCCGTCGACCTCGCGTACGAAAGGCGCGCCGCGGCCCAGGCGCGCGGGGACCGGAAGTGCTCCGTGAGGAAGTGACGCAGCACGGGCGGGAAGCGGTCGCAGACCCAGTCGAAGGTGGCGCGGAGGTCCTGGGGCCTGGAGCGCTGCATGGCCGCGGCGGCGGTGCCGTGGAGGATCGGCGGCGGTGGCGGCGGCGGCGGAGTGTCGCCCCGCAGCCCCGGCGGGCCCGCCGCCCGATGTGCCCTCATCCCGCGCCTGCCGTGCGCCCCGGAGTTCCTGTCTGCCCCGAGCAGGTACTCGGACAGCGGCACGCAGTCGTCGACCCACTGCAGCAGCCCCGAGGACGGGGAGAAGGGCACGGCCCTGTAGGTCCGCAGCCGCAGCGCGCGCGCCGCGGCGGCGCCGTCGGCGGCCAGCAGCGCGTTGACGAGCGCGAAGAACTGCTGGATGGCCGCGTCCTGCCGCAGGTCGTCGCTGCCGGACTTGACCAGCTCGCGCCTCGGGGGGAGAACGCCTCCGGCGGAGAGGGCCCGCACGACCTTTGGCCTATTGATGCCGCCGACGTAGCTGATCTCGGGCTCGAAGCCTGCGAACCGGGGAGCGGCGGAGTAGTCCCCGTCGCGCCGCACGGCCAGCGGCGCCGAGGCCAGCGGCAGCAGCTTGATCGCGGAGGCGCGCCGCCGCAGCTCTAGCGGGAACTCCGAGCGCATCGGCGCGGGTTGGTTGGGCTTGTCGGCGACGGGGGCGGGAACGGCGGCGAGGCGGATGTACACATCGGCGAGCGCCTCGGCCTCGCGGACGAGCGCGCCGCTCACCCTCGTAGAAGCACCGATGCGAGCGAGGACCGCGGCGGCGGCGTGGCACTTTGAAAAGTTGATCTCCAGGCCTCCCGGCTTCTTGTTCTTCACAGCAGCAGCAGCAGCAGCGGCAGCGGCAGCGGCAGCAGCCCAAGCAGCATCCACCTCGTCGTCGTCGGAGGAGGGAGGCGGAGAGGGCCCGCGGCCCTCGGGGACGCGCTCGCCGTCACGCCCGCGGTCGCCGTTGCGCAGCGAAAGCAGCGTCCAGAGCGTGTGGAAGGGGTGGTCGCCGCCGAGCCGCACGAGCAGGTCGGCGATCTCGCGCTGGAAGGCGGCGGTGCCCTCGTCGCCGCGGGGCAGGCGGCGTTCGGCTTCTTCCTCGTCGCTCGAGCCCTCGTCGCCGTCGTCGTCGAACTCGGAGTCGTACGAGGAGTCCTCCTCCTCGTCGCTGGTGCTGCCGGAGCTAACTGCTCGTCGCCTCCCGCTCCCGGCGCGCCTCGCTCCGCTCCCGCCCCCCCCGGAGGCGGGGGGCGGCGCGACGGTCGAAAGCCTCGAGGCGATCTGCGGGACCAGCGGCACGAACTTGTGGCTAGAGACGGTTCGCAGGGCCGAGCGCGCGAGCTCGCAGACGCTGGTGCTGCCGCCACCGTCCGCCGCGCCTCCGCTTCCCCCTCCGCCTCTCCCTCCTCCTCCTCCGCCGCCGCCGCTCCCTTTCCTCCCGTGCGCCAGGAAGAGCGCCACGAATCGATGCATCGCGTGCAGGTCGTGCGCGTCCGCGTACCCCAGGGCGCGGCCGTACGCGGAGATCGCCGTCGACAGATACGCGCCCTCGTTGCGCGCCAGCTCCCTCGGGAACGCCAGGTCGGCGGCGAGGTGCTTGCGCTGGGCGGCGACGTGCCAGGCCAGGTACTTCTCGGTCTGCTCGGCGCGCGCCTTGGAGTCCTTGGCGGCCGCGTCGCGCGGGTTTTTCGCCACGAGGGCCTCGGCCCCGCGGAGCTTGGCCGCGTTGGCGCTGCGCTCGAGCTCGAGCGGCCTGAGCTTGCTCGCGCGCCTCGCGGCGACGAGCGCGGCGGCCTTGGCGGCCTCCGGGGACGAGCGGCGCGCGACGGCGCCGGCATGGAGCTTGTCGGCGTAGGAGGCCAGGCGGAAGGAGGCGATGCAGGCCGTCCTGGCCGCGTTGCTGCCGGAGGAAGCGGCGGAGAGATCGAGGAGCTGGGAAGAGAGCAGCGAGGAAGCGTCGGCGTTGGTTCTGCCGCCGCCAATTCCGCCGGCGACCTCGGCGTCGCGGGCCGCGGCGTCGGCCTCTGCCGTCGCCGCTCGCAGGGTGTCCAGCGCCGCGGCGGGCCCTTCGAGCCCGCTCTCCGCGAGCCACTTCCCCACGAGGGACATGAGACCTGCCCTCCAGACGGGGGAGATGGGCGAAGGCGCGAACGAAGAGCGGCGGGACATGGGAGCAGCAGCAGCAGCAGCAGCGGGTTCGTTTCCTCCTCCGCCATCGGCTCGCTCGGCGGCTGCGGCGTCGGCGAGCAGGCCCCTCGCGACGCGCAGGGCCGAGGCGTGCTGCCCGCCCTCCCACAGCAGCTCGAGCTCCTCCCTCCTCCAGGGGGCCGCCGGTGAGACCTCGGACCGGACCCATGCGGGGAGCTCGCCGCCGCCCGCGGCGCCTGCGCCTCCGCCGCCGCCGCAGCGGCGCCTGCGCTCGCGCTCGCTCGCCGAGCCAAAGAGCAGTGCCGACGCCGACAACGAGAGGGCGTCGATCGGCGCGCGCAGCGCCGCGAGGGCCGCCCGCGCGGCAGGGACGCGCCCGGCGACGCGCGCGGCCCTGGCGGCGTCGACCAGCGCGGCGCGCTCGGCGGAGGCGTCCCCCACGGCCGCGGCGGCGGCGCGGCGGACCGCGATCAGCGGCTCGAGCGCGGCGAAGCCGAGGCCGCTGCCGGAGCCGAGGGCGCGGCCCGTCGCGGCCTCGCGGGCCCTGGCTCGAGCCGCGGCGAACGACGCGTGAGGCGGAGGAGGAACGCCCGATGGCCCAGCTGCTGCTGCTGCTGCTGCTACCACTGCGACAGAGGAGGAGGAGGCCAAAGAGGCCGAAAGCGCCTCCTCGAGCGTGGCCAGCATCTGCAGCCTCGAGGTCGCCGCCGTCGCCGCGGCCGAGGGCGCAGCGAGCGCGCTCAGCCCCTCGGCGCCGCCGGCCCCCTCGCTGCCTCCGCTGCCCCACGCCGTCGCCAGCTCGTCGAAGACGACGGAGGAGCGTGCCGCAGAGAGAGCCGCGGCCGCGGCCTCGGGGTCGCGCCCCTGGATGGCCGCGAGCGCGGCGCAGACGAAGACGTTGAACGAAGAAGTCGGCGCGCCGTCGCCATCGGCATCATCGGGGGCGGAAGGAAAGGACGAAGAGGACGCCGCCGGCGCCAGCGAGCGCCACTGGCCCATCCGCCACGCCGCCTCCGCCGCCGCGTCCCTGAGCTCCGAGGCGTCGGAGGCGGACCAAGAGGAATGCTCGCCGTTCCTGCTCCACCCGGAGAGCAGGGCTTTGGCGACGGAGGCCGCCGAGGAAGAGCACCCGAGCTGCAGCAGCGCCGCGGGCAGCGACGGCGGCGGCGCCGCCGCCGAGAGCAGCGAGCCTCCGCGGAAGCAGGCGCCGCCCGCCCCGCCGCCGAGGCCGAGGCCGAAGCCGGCACCGCCTGCCAAACCGCCGAAGCCGACCCCGCCGCCTCCTATGAACCGGAAGCCCGCGGCCGTCGCGTCGCACAGCGCCGCTGCGCCGGCCCAGTCCCCCTCGTGCTGCAGCAGCGCGAGCTGCGCGCCGGCCGAGCCCTCGACGCCCCCGGCGAGCGCCGCGGCCCAGTGGATCCCGTCGGGCTCGGCCGTCGCGCGGGCCGCGCCGAGGAGCACGGCGCCGAGGGAGCGCGGCACGGAGGCCGCGATGGCGTCTCCCGTGCTGCCCGGTCCCGCTCTGGAGCGAGGGGCAGAGGCGCTGGCGGCAGCGGCGGCAGTGGGAGCGGCAGCGGCTGCAGAGGTCCCGCCGCCGCCGCGGCCGCCGCCGCGGCCGCCGCCGCCGCCGCCGGCGGCGGGGCGCCGCGGGGACCGCACCGCCGCGTCGGCCATCGCGCCCGCGGCCCTCCTCCCCTCCGGGCTCGCCACGCGCTCCTCCACGGCCAGCTCGCCCCAGAACTGCGCCGCGTGCGGGTCCCCGCAGCACGCGAGCGCGGCGCGGGCCGCGGTCTCGTAGTCGACCTGCAGCCAGCAGGCGGACGGCCACCCCATCGGCCCCCGGAGCTCCTCGGCCTCGGCGGCGCTGTAGGCCGGCCAGCGCTTGGATGCGGGAGAGGAGGGCCGCTCAGCGAGCGTGGGCGCGCGCGCGAAGGCGTCCTCGCGGAGGCTGCGGAGGTGGTCGAGGCAGCGGAGGAGGAGGCGGGCGACGTCGTCGGAGGCGGAGAGGTGAGGCGTCGAAGAAGGCGCCGCCGCCGCCGCCGCCGCCGCCGCCGCCGAAGAGCGAGAAGCAGAAGAGGAGCAGGCAGCCTCGAACGCGCTGTCGAAGACCGCGGCGAGATCGCCCGCGATCCCATCAGAAGAAGCGTCATCGTCTCCGGCAGAGGAAGCGGGCGAGCAGCCGAGGGCGAGGTCGGCGAGCGCGTGCGGCAGCAGCAGCTCGGCCGCCGCGCGGTTGGCGAGCGCGAACGCCGTGGCGGCGCGGAGCTCGGGCGCCGCGGCCCGGCGGAGGACCGCGAACGCGAGGCGCCGGACCCACTGCGAGGCGGAGAGCCTACCACCGGGATCCAGGAGGAGAGGCCAGGGGTCGTCGAGGGTGGCTGGTGCTGGTGGTGGTGGTGGTGCTGCTGTTTCGGGGGCAACACCCGGCGCGGCATCTCCTCCTCCTGCTCCTCCCCCTCCCCCCCCCCTCCCTTCGAGCAGCTGTGGCGGCGGCGACCTCCGCGGCAAGGTTGTCGTGGGCTCTCCCGGCTGCTGCTCGGAAAGGGTGACGGGAACTCCGTAGGGCTCGGCTCGCATCGCGGCGTCGGCGGCGGCGAGGGCCGCGGCCTCGGCGGCCTCCGCCTCCGGGTTGTCGTCGCCGCCATTGCCGCTGTCGCCGCTGCCGCCCTGGGAGCGGCGCTGGCGCTCGGCGGCGGCGGCGGCGGCGGCGAGGCGGATCTCTTCGAGCGCCTCTCTCGAGACCGGGAGCGCCACGAGCATCTCCAGGCAGTCCTGAGCGACGGCGGCGAGCTTCTGCCGCGAGGGCGGGCACGCCTCGACGGCGCCGACCAGGAGAGGAAAAAGAGATGCGAGCGCGGACTTGAGGCCCGGCGTTCCCCCTGCTCCTCCCGTTCCGCCGCCGCGCGCCGGGGAGGCCGGTGCGGCCGGGAAACTGCTGCCCCTTCCTGTGCTGACGCCGTTGATCGGGGGAAGGTCGGCCCCGACCTTGAGCGGTCCCAGCGTCGCCAGGACGTCTGCGGCGAGGCGCAGCGTCGCAGAAGAGGAGGAGGAGGAGGAGGAAGAACCCAGCCGGTTGGTGGTGGTGCTGCTGCTGCTGCTGCAGCTCTCGTGAGAGGGAACATCAGCGGCAGCGGCAGCAGAATGTGAAGGAGGCCCGTCCGCGGCCGCCGCCGCCCCGGCTCGCACGAGGCGCCACGCGGCCCTCCGGGCGGCAGCGCTGGCCTCTGTGGCGGCTCTCTCGGCGCTCTCGCCGTCTCCCTCCTCGAGCTCCCGCCGCTGCTCGGGAGGCAGCAGCAGCGACGGCAGCGTCGCCGTCGTCGCCGCCATAGTTCCTGCCGCCGCCGTTGACGACGACAGAGAAGCGTGGAGCCTCTTCCGGAGCTTCCTGGCCGCCGCCTCCCGCGAGGCCGGCGCCAGCGATGGGGCCCTCAGGGAGAAGCGCACGAGGTCGTCAACGAAAAAAGAGGAATCATCCGAAGAAGGAGCAGCAGGCGGAGGGAGGCCAGCGAAGACGTTCCCGGGGCCGGAGCGGCGGCGCTGCCGCAGCAGCAGCGCCGCGCGCACGGGAGCGAGCGACCGCGGCGCCGGCGGGACGTCGCACTCGGCCGCGACCTCGCGCGGGAAGCGCGCCGCGAAGGCCGAGGCGAGGGACACGAGCGGGGCCACTCCTCCCGTCGCGGCTCCGTCGCTGCTGGGGGGCGAGGGGCGCGCTGACTCCCCTGCGCCCGCAGAAGCAGCAGCGGCGGCAGCAGCGGAGGCAGCGCCACAGAGCAGGGAGAGGAGCCTGGGCGCCGAGCCCTCGAGCCCGGCGGCGAGCGCCCCGTCGCCGTCGCCGTCGCCGCCGCCGCCGCCGCCGCCGCCGCCGCCGCCGTCGCCTCCTTCCTGATCCTCGGAGCACAGCAGCCACCTCAGCGCGCCGCAGCAGGCCCTCGCGAGCGAGCCCCTGTCCGCCAGGGCGGCCTCAACGAGCGTGGAGGCGGCAGCAAACGTCGCGCCGGCCCTCGCGGCGCCCCCCGGGCTCAGAAAGGCCACGACGGCCCTGAGGGGGCCGAGCGCCGCCGCGCGGTGCCTCCGCCCGCGGGCCGCCGCCGCCGCCGCGCGAGCCCTGACGAGCGCGCGCAGCGGCGCCGGCCCCTGCGCCTCGGCCTCGCGGCTCAGGGCTCTGAGAAGCGCGTGCGCGGCATCGGAGGCGTATATCGGGCCGAGAGCGGGGAAGGGCGTCGCCTTCTCGTCCTCCTCGCTGGCGTTCTCCGGCGAGGGGGAGAAGGGCGCGCCGCCGCCGCCGCCGCCACCCTGCCGCCCCCAGGGGTCGACGCCCCACCCTTCTCCCGACGCCGCCAGCAGCAGGATCTCCGCCACGGCCCGCGGGACCGACTGCTCGAACAGCTCGTCAGACTCCTCGACGCTCGGGATCAGGTCCCGGAGCAGGCCCTGGCCGATGACGTACGACTTGTCGCCACCGTTGTCTGCTGCTGCTGCTGCTGCTGCGGCGGCAGCGGCGTCGCTGCCGTTGTTTTCGCCGCCAACGCTGCCGCCGCCGCTCCTTCCTCCTCCGGTCCCAAGGCCAAAGTGGCGCGATCCCGGGAGAACCGCCGCCATGATCGAAGCGTAGTGCTCCCTCACGAGGGCGGCGGCGGCGCGGTCGAGAGCGGCGGGGTCGTTTTCGGAGGAGACAGCGCCGGAGGAGGCGGCAGGGCCGACGGCGGCGGCGAGCGCGCGGAGGCCGAGGCCGTCTTGGTTGACCGTGAGCGCCGGCACCAGGTGCGCGCTCAGCTCCCTCAGCAGCAGCCTCCCCGTGCGGAGGCTTCCCCCCACGACGGGGGCGGCGGCGGCGAGGACGGAGATCGGGATCATCGGGCGGGGCAGCACCGCGAGCTCTCGTCCCTGAGGGGGAGGCGACGCCGCCGCCGCCGACCCCGGCGGCGTCAGTCCGGGTCCTCCTCCGGGAGCGGCCGCGGCCCTCGCGGCCGCGGCGGCGTCGTCGTACCCCACGCCCGTCCAGTCGTTCGCGATCCAAAGGGCGCGCGCGCGGACGTACTGGGCCCGGGAGCCGTAGCCGAGCGCGACGGCGCCGGCGCGTAGCGCGGCGCGGGCGGTCCGCTGAAGGCGCACGCCGCCGGGGCCGCCGCCGCCGGGGCCGCCGCCGGCGGCCGCCGCTGCCAGGGCCGCGACGCCCGCGGCGGACAGCAGCGCGCGGGCTGCCGCGCGCTCCTGGGCGTCGGAGTCCCCGTCCGACTTGGCTTCCTGCCGCAGCGGGCACGGGGTGGGCGCGGCGTCGAGGGCAGGGCAGAGCGAGAGCCAGCCGCCCTCGGCCGCGGCGAGCGAGGCGCCCAGCAGCGCGAGCCCCGCGCCGTCGCGGGTCACCTCGCCCGTCGCGGGGTCGCCCAGGCGCGCCGCCCGCTCCAGGTGGAGCACGACGGCACCGGGCCTGCTGTAGAGGCGGGTGAGGTGCGCCGCCGGGGCGGCCGCGGCGAGGCGGAGGGCGAAGGCCGGCCCGGCCGGCCGGTCTGCCGCCGCCCCTGCCGCCGGCGCCGCCTGCCGCCGCCCCCCGCCTCGCTGCTCCCCCCGCTGCTGCGGCTCCGCGGGGACCTTGACCCCGCCGTCGACGACGACGTCGATCACGTCCCCTGCGTTCTCCTCGGACCAGTGCTTGGCTCCTCCCGCGGCGAGGCAGGCCGAAGCAGCGGTCGCGAGGGCCGCGCGCGCGAAGAACCCCGGGCCCGAGAGCGCGGCGGCGGCGGCTCCCTCGTCGTCGGCGGCGCCGAACTGGCTCTCCGCAAACTCCATGAGGCCGGCGAGCGGGTCCCAGAGGAGGTCCGCGGCGTCGGCGCGGGTGGCGTCGACCAGCAGCCGCCGAGAGTCGACGGATGAGCGGGACGAGGAAGGGGAGGCGACGGAGAGCGCGGCGCACCGGTCGAGCGCCGCGCGCGCCAACCCGGCCACCGCCCAGGCCCCGACGAGCAGCGCCCGTGACGGTGCGAAGGCCGAGCCCTTGCGCGGCGCGAGGAGCCCCCCTCGCAGGACGAGGGCTGCCGCTGCGGAAGCCGCGACGGAGACAGAGGAGTCGGCGCCCTCTTCGTCGTCGTGGTCGCCGTCGAAGAGAGGAGAAGAGGCTCCGACGCGCGCGACGCCGACGAGCGCGGCGAGGAGCCGCTCGAGCGCGGCCGGCGGCGGCGGCGTCTCGTAGTCTCCTTCCTCTTCCCCGTCTTGCGTCGCAATCGGTTGCGACTGCTGCGGGTCCGCCGAGGCGCGGCTGAGGACCCATCTCTCGGCGATGCCGGCGAGGGCGCGCGCGGAAACCAGTGGGGCGGCGCGGGCCATGGCCGCGAGGGCGCGGACGGCGGAGTCCCGGCCGGCAGTCGCGAGGGCGGCAGCGACGGCCGAGCCGCTTCCTCCTCCTCCTCCTCCTCCTCCTCCTCCTCCTCCTCCTCCTCCTCTTCCGAAGCCGCCGCTCCCACCGAGGCCGAGCGTGAGAGTCGACGGGAAGGCGGCAGCGGTCAGGTCAAAGTCGTCTCGCTGCTCTCTTCCGGCGGTCAGCTGCGTTGGCCCCGCGCCAAAGCCCGCACCGACGCCGAGGCCTCTTCCTCCTCCCCCTCCGCCGTCTTCGTCGTCGAGCTCATCGTCGCTGAGGGTCCCCGCCGCGGACGTCGCCGCGGCCTGCACCGCGAGCTCGGCGCTCGCGTCCGCGTCGGCGCAGAGGCGCCCGAGCTCGCGAGACGCGGCCTCGAGGGCCCCGGAGAGCGCGAGGGAAGGGTGCAGAGGGAGGAGGAGGCTCTCCGCCTCTTCACCCCCTCCTCCTTCCATCGCCGCTGCTCCCGCCGGCGGCGGCGGCGCCGAGACCGCCACCGGCGAAGCCGACGAAACGGCTGCCGCCAGTGCGGACAGTGACCGCAGGATCAGCTCGTCCCTCGCCGGGTCGCCCCGCTTGGCGCCAAGGCTCCCGGCGCGCTCCGCGAGGCGCACCGCGGCCGAGGCCACGGCCGGGGCGGCCTCGGAGAGGAGGACCGGGACGCGGCCGCGAGGGCGTAGGCGGAGGGAGAGCGCCGGGCAGGGGAGGGGGTGGACCGAGGCGGCGAGGCCCGAGTCGTCGCTTTCGTCGCCGTCGCCTTCGTCGTCGCCGTCTCCACCGGAGCCTCCTCTGCTGCCGCCGCTCTCCTCGCCCTCTCCACCGGTGACGGCGACGGCGACGGCCCACGCGGCGTGCCACGCGCCGAGCAGCGACAGGTCCGCGTCCTGGCTCGCCAGAGAGGCGAACCGCAGCCTCTCGAGCGCCGCGCGCGCTTCCTCGGCCGCCGAGGGGCTCAGCATCCCGCCGTCGGTGCCGGCCGCCGCGGCGGCACAGGCCGCTGCGAGGGCGGCCGACGCCAGAGCCTGCTGCTGGGCGGCCTCTTGGGCCAGCGAGGCGGCCCCCTGCGCGTCGCGGCGGGCCGTCTCGAGCGCCGCGGCGAGGGCCGCGGCGGCGGAGTCTGCTGCTACGGCGGCGGCCGCCCTGGTGAGCGGCACGGCGGGGGCCGGGAGGCGCGCGAGCTCTGCGCGGGCCCTCGCGGCGCGGTGCGCCCTCGTCGCCCTGTCGAGCGCGGCGGCGGACTCCACGAGAGACGAGGTCGAAGGCGAAGGAGAAGTAGCGGCGGCGGCGGCAGCAGAGAAGGAGGAAGCGGGAGCGGAGCGCGAGGGGGGAGGAGAGGCCACCTGAGGCGCGAGCGCCGGCGCGTCCAGGAGCTGCCCGGCGTCGCCGGCGATCGGCGGCGGCGCGTGTGGCGGCGGGCTCGCCAGGTCCGCGGAGGACGGCTGCGGCAGGGCGGCGCAGGAAGGGTCGAAGCAGAGGTCGGCGAGCGACTCCGCCTCGAAGTCGTCGAGCGCAATGGCGCGGAGCCCCGACGGCGACAGCGGCGGCGAAGGCGAAGAGCTTCCTCCCTCTCCTCCTCTTCCGTTGCCCCTCCCCAGGAGAGCCACCGCGGCGGCAGCCGCAAGCGCGGGTGACGCCGCAAGTGTGCGACGGGAGAGCACCCGCTCAAGCAGAGCGCCTCTTGCGGTCGACGTCGGAGAGGCAGCAGCGGAGGCGACGGCGGTCGCCGTCGTCGGAGAGAGAGCCGCGAGGTTCACGGGCGGCGCAGCCGCCAGGAGCGCCAACAGCGCCCTCGGGAGCGGGTCCCGCGAGTGGAGGAGCCCAGGTGAAGAGGCGAGCGCGGATGCTGCCGCGACAGAGACGGGGAGGAGGGCAGACGCGGGTGCGGAGGAGGAGGAGGAGGAGGAGGAGGAGGAGGAGGAAGCGTTGCCGCCACCGCCACCGCCTCGTCGTGCCGCCAGCGCAGCGGCGCTGCTGCCGACCAACAGCCCGCGCCTCGCGACGGCGGCCAGTGCCGAGGCGGCGGCGTCGGCGACGGCGTGCGGTGCCTTGGGGCATCCCAGCCAGGCCGCGGCCCAGGAAGTCAGCGACGCGAGGGCCGCGGAGGCGGAAGCGGAGAGGGAGCGGCGTCGTCGGCGGCGGTGAGATTCCTCTTCTTCCCCGTCGCCGTCGCCTCCTCCTTCCTCGTCGGTCGTCTCGTCGTCGGCAGAGTCTCCTCCTCCGTTCCCTTCTTCCTCGTCACTGAAGCGGCCATCGCCACCGTTACGGAGGGATCTCAGCAGGGAGCGAGGGCACGAGACGACGGCGGCCTCGAGGAGGCGCAGCAGCGCGACGGCGGCATCTGCTGTCGCGGGCGGCACCGAAGCGCTCGCGGCGCTCGCGGCGGCGGCGGCGGGGCCCCGGGGAGCCGCCGCGGGAGCCCGATGCCTCCTCGCTGCCTCCGCCGCTCCCGCGAGCATCGCTGCGACGTCCCGCGCGGAGGGCCCCGGAGCCATGGAGAGCAGCGCCGCTGCGGCGACGGGCGCCCAGCGGGCGGCGCTGCCCGCGCGGGACGCGACGACCCTGGCGAGCGGCGGCGGGAGCGGCAGCGGAGGAGGCGCGGTGGAGGCAGGAACGGGCGATGCTGCTGCCTCCGCCGCCGCAGCAGCATTCTCCGCGTCGGTCTTACGCCTCTTTGGCTCCGGAGCAGGAACGGGAGGGGCGGGATGAGCCCGAGCAGCAGCGGAAGCGTTCGTCTCGGTGACGATCGCGGCTCGCTCGGTGTGCTGCCTCAGCACTCGCCGCCCCCGCGCGCCCGCCGCCGCAGCGGCCTCGGCCGAAGATAAAGACGCGCCGCCGCGGCTGCGGCGGCGCCTCTCTTCCTCTTCCCCCTCGTTTCCTTCTTCGCCGTCCTCCTCCCCGTCGCAAGCTTCCACCGAAGCCGCGGCGTTTGCAGCAGCAGAGGCGATCGCGGAAGACGGCGACGAGGAAGAAGCCGCGGCGGCTCTCAGAGAGGGCGCGTGCCTCGAGAGCCCGGCCGCAGCCTCGACCGCAGCCGCGAGCCGCAGCAGCGCCCTGCGCCCCCCGGGCGTCGAGGGGCCGACGGCGGCGCTGCCCTCCGGTCCCGCCTTCTTCCAGCCAGCAAAGGCCTCGTTCGCGACGGCCCCGCGGACCCAGACCAGGAGCTCGAGGAGCGAAGACGCCGACTGGGCAACCGCAGAAGAGGAAGAAGAAGAAGAAGAAGAAGTCGACGCGGCAGCAGTACCAGCGACGCAGCCACTCCCCCCGCCACCCCCGCCACCAACGAATTCGGCGTCGTCGTGGAGCTGCCCCGTGTCAGCCAGCGCGCTCACGTACGCCACGGCCGCGGCCCGGATCCTCTTGTCCCTCGAAGACCTCCCGAGGGGCCCCAGCGCGCGCCAGGCCGCCGCAGCGGAGGGCCGGCAGAGCAGCGACAGCCGCCGCACCGCGCCCGTCCCACCCGCCGCCGCCGCCGGGGCAGGGGAGCCCGCCGCCGTCATCTCCGTCCCTTCGCGCTCGAGGAGGGCCGCGGCGGCCTGGAGCAGGGCACCGTGGACGCGGGCGTAGGTCGGGACGGCCAAAGGGGAGGGCTCGAGCCTGGAGAGGGCGGCGGAAGCCGCGGCGAGGCCGGCGGCGGCGGCGTCGTTTGCGGCTGTGCCTCCGTCGCCGCTGCCGCCTCCTCCTCCTCCAACGCCGCCGGCGGTGAGGTCGGCGAGCCCTTCCTCGGCCGCGGCGGCGGCCGCGGCGTTCAGCGCCGTCGCGACGCGCGCTATCGCGCGGGAGGACGCCTCGCGGGCCTCGCTCCCGACGTCACACGGGGCGCAGCGGAGGAGCAGCGCGAGGATCGCGAGGGCTTGCTCGGCCTCGGCGGCAAACGAGGCGGCGGCGGCCGCGGGGGCTGCCGCGCCTCTCCCGAGGGCCTCTTGCTCTTCGTCCTCGGCGGCCGTCCTCCTCCCCTTCCCCCTCACGGCCGCCTCGGCGGCCCCGGAGGCCCACGCTATCAGGTCCCTGACAACGCCCGCGGGTGCGCGAGCGAGGTAGGCCCCGGCGTCTGCCCTCGGCGGCAGCAGCTGAGAGCGCAGCAGCGACGCGTACTCCGAAGAGAGGGCGTTCCCGGAGATGGGCGAGGCCAGAAGGACGTCCCTGACGTGTCGGAGGAGCTTGGCCGCCCTGCGGGCGAGCGGTGGGGGCGCGGCCACGGTGCACGCGGTGAGGGAGGCCGCGCCGCCGCCCGAGGCGGAGGCAGCGGCGATGCCGGGCACGCCGCGCGGGCGCCGCGCCGCCGAGTCCGCCGCAGCGACGACGGCGCGCAGCGCCCTCGCGGCGGCCACGTCCGACGGCCTCGGCGGGTCACGCAGGCTTCCATCGTCGGATGCCCCGAGCCCGACCTCGACGCCGACGCACTTGGCGGTCGCGTGCAGCAGCGCGGGCCAGGTGCTTTGAGGGAGGGCGGCGCCGGCCGGGACCGCGGCCGTCTCCGCGTCAAGGCGGCGGAGCCACGTCGCGTTTCCTCCTCCTCCTCCGCCGCCCCTGGACTCGTCGTCGGCCTGCTGCTCCTGTTCCAAAAAGGTCACCAGGCTCTTGAGGGCGGCCTTGCGCTTGGTGGTGAGGTTGGAGCGGAGGCCTTCATAGAGTGTGTTGAGGGCGTCGGACATGATGTTTTTTGTTCTTGTTTTTTCCTTCTTTCGAGGGAAAAGGAAGGGAAAAAGGAAGCCAGGAACGGCGACGGTGGGGCGATCGACGTCGATCTCTGTTCGACTGAAACTTGCTTCTCTCTCGGCGTGCTCCCGTTCTCAGCGCCCACAACGGCGCTGAGCGCGAGAAAATCGGGTTATGCGCTCGCTATGAGAAAGAACAGAGGAAAGAGCTGAAGCAGAGCGAGAATGAAGCGGGGGATGCGGCGATGGCTTCGATCACTCCTCGCTCTCCCGCTCAAAAGTGAAAAAGAGAGCCGAAGGAGCGAGAAAAGGGGGGTCTTCTTTTTCTCCCTTCCTCGCCGCTCGCTGTCTCTCTCCCTCTATCTCTCTCCCCCCCCCCCCCCCCCCACACACACACACTTTCCCTGCAACAAAAATAAGCTCTAGTAAAAAAACGTTTCCTAGAGCCGCCTTCGGGCCTCTCTTCATTCAGACACTTCAAATCTTATATATATCTGCTCAAGACATGAACGTACCGCCTCCCGACGGGGGAGCGGCCGTCCAAGCGGGCGCGACTGCAAATACGGGGCGAGATGGCACTACTCAATGTGACGACCATTCCCCGGCCACGACGACGTCGACGCAGCAGGCTCCAGCTGCCGCTCCGCGGGCCACCCTGAAGCTCCGCAACGACCGTGGAACCGTCGAGCTTAGCAGCGATGGCTTCTGCAAGGTGCGAGTGGCGGTTTTGGAGCGGGTGATTATGCTAAAATATGGTGTCGGAGAGCTTGTCGAGAGCCATTGGAGACGGAGGGCGAAGAAGAGCGAATCCGGCATGTGGATTTACCTCGTCCGCGAGCTTGCCCTCCAGGGATGTCGCAACGGGCATGTTCCCTTCGATCTGGATGTCGATGCGATTGTGTGCGTCAATCAAAGGCAAAATCAAGAGAAACGCGACTAAAAATGAAGCGCACACGGCGACCTCAGTTTCCTGAGCGGGGACCTCGGCGTCGAGAAGCCGCATGCGGCCTGAGTTCATCTCATCCCGGATTTTCTCCTCCCCTTCTCCTCCTCCTCCCCCCAAAAAACCTCCTCCCCAAAAACCTCTCCGCAGAAGGTCCCCCAGTCCTCGGTCGCGCCCTCGTTCAAGCTCACACTGCCCTCCGAGTTCGTAACCGCGCACCTGGCCCACCTCGTCGGCGCCGACTTCGAGCTCGTCGACGGAGGAAGCAGCGAAGAAAACGGAAACGTCGCTTCAGGCAAGAACGAGAGCGGGGTCGACGGCGGCGCCGCGCCACCCGCCGGCGCCGCCTGGGACTGCTGCATCCTCCCGCGCCGCAACAAGGGCAAGTTCGAGTTCACGCTCCAGGGCTGGAAGGCCTTTGCCCTGGACAAGGGGGTCGAGGCGGGCGACCGGCTCCGGCTGAGCCTCGACGCGGAGGGAGGGCCGCGCAGGCTCGTCGCGAGCGTGACGCCAAGGGCCGTCGCGAGGGCGCGGGCCGCGAACGCCGCAAATGCTGCCGCTGCTGCCGCTGCTGCTGCTGGTGCTGCTGGTGCTGCTGCTTCTCAGGCTGCCGTCGTGAATGCTTCTGCCGCTGCCGCTGCGAATGTCGCTGCGACAGTGGCTGCACCTTCTGCAGCTGCTCCTGCTGCAGCCGAGGGAGCGGGGAGCGGCAGCTTCGGCGGGCGGCGCTTCTTCTCCTTCCTCGCTCCTCCTCCTCCTCCTTTCCCTTCGTCGCCGCCCCATCCCGCCGCCGCGGCCGCGGGCGAGGTCGAGGTCGACAGTGCCGCCGCGGGCAAGGGAAAATCAGCAGAAGCCACTGCTGCTGCTGCTGCTGAGCCGGAGTCCAAGCCCGCGGCGACGACCTCCCCGCCGCCGCCGCTGAACACGCCGCCGGCCGCCGCGCGAGGGAGGCCGGGAGGAGGTGGCGGTGTCGGCGGCGTCGGCGTCGGAGCCGAGGGCGGGGAGTCGGCGGGGTCTCCGGGGGACGGGAGGGTGCCGGGCATGGACGAAGGAGGAGGAGGTGGAGGAAACGGAGGAGCTGCGTGGGATGCCGCCGCCGCGGCGGAGAAGGCTGCTGCCGCCAGAGCCGCTGTCGCCGGGGCCGCGACGACGACGGCAACGACGAACACCGCGACGACGACTTCGACGGCTGCCGCCACGGCGCCCGCGGGACCCGCAGCAGCAGCAGCGGCAATCGAGCACCAGCAGCAGCCTCTCGTCACTGCCGCGACCGCCCCACCGGACGCGTGCTCCCCTCGAGGAGAAGGAGGGGGAGGAGGAGGAGGAGGAGGAGGAGGAGCCCCGGCGGCGAGCAGCGGCAGGAAGCGCGGCCGCCCTGCGGCGTCGGCGGCGGCCGCGGCCGCGGCTGCGGCGTGCGCGACGAGCGCGCCGACGGCGTTTCCTCCTCCGCCCGCAAACCGCCCCAGGACGATTCCTGCGGCGCCGCCCGCCGTCGCCTCCTCTTCCGCTGCCGCTGCCGCTGCCGCTGCCGCTGCCGCTGCAGCAGCGGCCCCCGCAGGCACCACGCGCCCCATTGGAATGCGCCTGCTCTCCTCCGCGGCGGAGATCCACGGGGCGCTCGTCGGGGGCGTCGGCGTCGGGGGCGGGGGCGGGGCGAGGGCTGCTGCGCCGGGGGCCGCGGCTGCAGGCCTCCCGACGGGACAGCAGCAGCTCTACCATTTCCATAACAGCCCGTCGCTCCTGCTCCCTCGGCCGTCGCCGCTGATGGTCCCTTCTTCGGGAATGCGCCCTCCTCCTCCTCCCCCGCCTCCTCCTCCTCCTCCTCCTCCGGCTCCCCATCCGGCTCCTCCGCTCAATCACCACCACCACGAAAACCAGCTGCAGCTGCTCCAGCAGACGCAGCTCTCCCTCGCCGCCGCGTCCGCCGCTCTGGCCGCCTCACCGATGCTCCCTTCCTCGTCGTCGGTGCCTCCTCATTCGTCCGCCTCTTCCGCCTCTCCGGCCCTGGCCGCCGCCGCCGTCGCCGTCGACGCGCTGACCCAAAGGGGCATCGCTGCCGTCGCCGCGCTCCTGAGCGTCGCCGACACCCTGGGGTCGACGGCGGACCCCACCCCTGCCGCTCTGGCCGCCCTCTCCGCGGAGATAAGGACGCACTCGGACGGGGTATTGGACGCGACGTGGCAGATCAGGTCGCTTGCGAGGTCTTGGAGAGGCGGAGGCGGAGGCGGTTGAAGAAGAACAAAAAGTCGACCTGAAGTTTCTCTTCCTCTTCTTTTGTAATTTTTTTGCCTTTTTTCTTTTAGGATCCTGCTCTTTTTGAACGAAAAACAAACTCGCCTCTGATAATAAAGCAATCTTCTCATTGCATGCCCTCGACGCTTCCCATCGCCCCTTGTCCGATAACAAAAAATGATGCATTGCTCTCAGCTAAATAAAAAAAACTTGGCAACCACCTTGAAGAGGAAGAGAGAAAAAAAAACCAAAACCAAAAAAACCAAAACCAAAAAAAAGAGTGTAAGACCCCCACCCCCAGCCTCCGCGAATTTCCGTCTCGCTTCCCTCCTTTGCGAGGTGCTCTGGACTGTTTTTTTTTACATTTTGCTCTTCTCTCTCTACGCATCGAGCTGCAGCGCGCGCTCCAGCGTGATGCGGGCGATCTCTGCCCGGTCACGCTCCTCGGCGGCCTCCTCGGCGGCGCGCGCGGCGGCCGGCGCGGCGTCGGCCGGCAAAAGGATCGTTTTCCGCTCCGTCAAGGCAGCAGAGGACGACGCCGCCGCTCCTCCTCCTGCTCCTCCTGCTCCTGCTCCAGCAGCTTCTGCTGCTGCTGCATCTGCTGAAGAAGGATGCCTGCGGGTGAGGACGGAGAAGCGAGCCATCGAGGGCTTCGGAGGAGGAGGAGGGGCGGGCAGCCCCGTCGCCGCCGCCGAAAGCCACGGTTGTTGAGGAGGAGCCGCGCTTCCTCGCCCTCCGCTCGCTCCGAGCCCGAGAGCCTCGAGTTCGGCTTCAAGGGCGAGCTCCGCCGCAGAAGGGGGTGGAGGGCCCGCGGCCGCGGCTGCCGCTGCCGCGGCGGCGTCCGCGGCGACGAGGGCGGCCGCGGCGGCTGCCGCGGCGGCGGTGGCGACACTTTCGTCGTCGTCGTCGTCGCTTTCACTGTCTGAATCGTTTTCACTGTCCGACTCGCTCCCACTGGACGACGCCGACGCCGACGACGCCGACGACGACAAAAGAGAAGAAGTATTAGAATCAGATTCAGAATCCGAGTCAGAGCCGGAGGAGGAAGAAGACCCCCCTTCCTCCTCTTCGTCTTCCTTACCTTCGACCGCCGCCGCAGCAGCCGCGACCGCCCTCTCGGCCTCGGCGGCGTCGGCCGGCGGCACGAACCCGGGCTGCCACGCGTCCATAGCCTCCGACAGGTCCAGCGTAACGTCGAGCGGCGGGCGGAGAGCGCCTTCTTTCTTGCTGCGCACGTGGAGCCAGAGGCGGGCAACGTGGAGCGCCAGGGCCTTGGAGGCCGCGGACCCCTGCCGGACAAAGGGATTGTGAGAGGTCGCCGCCGCCGCCGCAGCCGCCGAGGGCTCCCTTCTCCCTCTCGACTTCTTGTTCCTCTCGTCTGCTGCTCTTCCTCCTCCTTCGAGAGCCTCGACCTGCTGCCTTCTCGAAGCGGCGTAGATCAGCGATGCCGCGGCGCGGGCTCGCACGAAGGAACTCGGAGGGTCAGACAGGGAGAAGGCGAGCGGAGGAGGAGGAAAAGGAGGACGGGCCTCTTTCTTCTCCTCCGTCGTCGGCAGCTGCGGCCGGGGAGAAGGGATCACGAGCTCGAGCGCGTTCGCCACGGCCCAAGCCGAGGCGCACCCGTGTTGGAGCAGGGCCCCCAGGAACCGCGCCGTTGCCACCAGGGCCTGCGGAGCAGCGTCGGGAGAGGAGCACCGGTCCCTGATGGCCTCGAGCGCGGCGTCGGTGAGCAGGGCGGGTAGCGACGCGCAGCGTGCCGCGACCGGCCTCGCTCCCTGGCTCTTGCCGCTGCGGTGGCGGCTTCTGCGGCGTCTCTGCTGCTGCGCTGTCGTCATCGTCATCGTCGTCGTCGTCGTCGTCGTCGCGGCAGCCTCTTCCTCCCAGCTGGGCCTCGCGAGAGCCGCGGCGACGGCCGCGGCGGCTCCCGCCTTGCCCGACGTCTCGACGGCGGAGCGCAGCAGCGCCCTCGCGACGGCCTCGTCGCAGCCCGCGACGGAATCGAAGTCGACCTTGCGGAGCTTGGCGGCCACGGCCTTGGCGCTCCTGGGCGATCCGCGGAGCCTCCTCTCTATAAAGTCGACGGCGAACAAGATCTCGATGGGGGTTGTTATCTTCGGCGCGGAAGAGTCTTGGGCAGAGGGTGTCGCTAGGACAGAAAGAGGCGAAGACGACGAAGAAGAGGAAAAGGCGTCGTCAACGACTCGGAGTCCCATGCCGACGGCCAGGGCGGCCTCGAGGCTCAGGTCGGCGGCGGCGGAGGAGGAAGCCGACTGCTGCTGCTGCTGCCTCTTCCTGCGAGCGGCGACGGCATTCGCGGCCGCGCGGGCGAGGTACCAGAGGCGCTCGCGGGTTATTTTACCCCCGTCGCCGCTCAGCGTCGAAGCCTCTGACGCAGCGGGCCTCGTCCTCGTCAGGAGCACGACCGGCCCGACGCCGGCGAGCAGCGCCGCCGATGCCTCTCCCGCGCTCGAGCTCCTGCCCTGGTCGTACGCCGGGATCGAGCGGGCGAGCACGCGGAGCGCGGCCTCGGGGGGCGCGACCGCGAAGCGGACGAGCTCGGCGAGGAGCGCCGCCGCCGGGGCGCGCGCCGAGGAGCTCGAGGGAGGCGAGGCGGCGGCCGCGCTCGCCGCCTCCGCCGCCTCCGCCGCCGCCGCAGCAGCCGGGTCCGCGGGCTCCGCGGAAGACGAAGCAGCAGCGTCAGGCGCTGCTTGCGCAGGCGGCGGCGGCGGCGGCGTGGCCGCGGCCTCCAGGGCCGACGTCAGCGCCTGGCCGAGCCCCGGGACGACGCCGCAGAGCGCCGCCAGCGCCCTCGCCGCGAACGGGAGGGCCGCGCCCCGCGCGGAGGCCGCGCGCGCAGGTGCCTCTCCAGCGAGTGGCTGCCTCAGAAGCTTCAGCTGCGCGTTAATCGCCGACGAAGCAGCAGCAGCAGCAGCTGCGGATTTGCTCGAAGACGAAGAAGACGAAGGTGCTGCTGCTGCTGCTGCCGTTGCTCCGAGCGCGATCGCCGCGGCGGCGCTGTCGGCTTCCTCTCCGGACTCCAGCGAGAAAAGGCGCGCCAGGGCCTCCTCGGCGGCGCGAGCCGCGGAGGCGCTCGTTTTTCGGGAGGGGGAAGCAGGCGGAGGCTTGCTCTGCGGCCTCCTTCCTCCGTGGGCGCTGTTGCTCGAAGTCGTCTTCGCGGGCAGCAGCAGAGCCCGCAGATCGGGCAAGTTTCGATAAAACTTCCCGTCAAAGGAAGCGGGCAGCGGCAGAGACGACGGCGACGCCGACGCCGGCTCCCCCTTGCTCCAATCGGCCAACGCCGGCGGTTTGATCTTCTGCGACGGCCACTGCGCCGCGACGGCAGCGGCGGCCGCGCCACCCTTCCCTCCGGCGACGCCGGCGAGCGCCGCGCAGGCCTTGGCCAGCGCGTCGACGACGCCCCTCTCGGGGACCGACGGCACGCTTTCCCCGGGCAGCAGGAGCACGCCGAGGGTCGCGGCGGCCTCAGCGTCGTCGGCAAGCTTGCAGGCCGCCCTGAGGGCGCTGATCCGAGGCACCCTCTGTTTGCCCGCCGCCGATGCCTCCGAGGATTCTCCTCCGAGGAGCGCGGCGAGCGCGGCGGCGACGGCGGCCTTGAGAGCCGCTGCTGCCGCCGCGGGGGCGACCCAGGCTTTCGCTCGCTCCGCTTCGAGCTCCGCGCGGGCAGCTTCGAGGGCCTCGGCGTCATCGCTGGATGAAGCCTCCTCCTCGGGGCCAACGACTTCGGGACGCCTCGGCGCGGAACCCATAAACTCGGCGGGCGCTTTCTTCAGCGCCGCGGCCAGGGCCGCAGCAGCCGCCGCGGCAGATGCAAAGTCGCCGGAGGAAGTCGCTCGCACAACCGCAGATGATAGGGCCTCCACGGCAGCGACGAGAGGCCTCATACCCTCGGGTATCCGTTGGCGAGAAGAAGAAGAAGAAGAAGAAGACGCAGAGGAAGGAGCCGCTCCCCTGTCTGCTTCCCTCCCGTCGCTCAGAGCGCCGACGAGCACGAGGTCCGACGAGAGCTTTGCGAGCCTCCGGAGCCGCGGGAGATGCGCCGTCGGGGTGGGAACAGAGGAGGGGGAGGGTGGCCACGCCGCAGACACAGCACCGGCGACGGCGGCGGCCATCGACGCCGCCAGGGGCTCGCGAAAGTCGTCGCCGTAGCGCCCACTGAGGTGCGCCGCGGCGGCGACGAGCGCCGCTGCCTCACGCGCGCCCCTCGGGGCGGCCTCGGGGACCGCGGCCGCGGCCTCCCCGGCGTATTTCGACAGGTTGACCGCCTCTATCGCGGACAGCAGAGCCGCCGCGTCGGCGGAGGAGAGCTGCGGCTGGTCGGGAACGGCAGCGCCGGCGGCGGAGGCCGCGGGTGCCGCCGCCGCTGCTGCCTCCGAAAACCCGCTGCCCCACTCGCGGAGCCTCTTCACCGCCGCCGAAGCCTTCTTGACGCTGCTGTCGAGGTTAAGCCGCTTGATCTGCTCCGAGGGGATCGCCGGAGCCGTCGCGGCTTCGCGAGCGGCGCGGCGGGCGGCGAGCGTGGACGCGGCGGCGTGGCAGAGGGAGGAAGCAGAGGCAGGAGCGGAAGCGGACGAGTTTTTGTCGGCCGACGCTTGTGCCGATGTGTCCTTCGCAGCTCCGCCGCTGTCCCTGCTCGCCATCGAAGCCGCCTCCCGTGTTTCGACACACAGGGAGGAAGAATTTCGGTGACAGCCCTGCGAGTAGCGACGCGGACACGAATGCTTCCCTGGCACAGCACCGACGAGCGACGTGCGTCGGTTGTGATCGAGCGATCGATCAGAACGAAAGAGACAAAAAGATAATGCTGCTTTCTTTCTTTGTAACAGTTTTTCCTCTCTCCCTCCCTCCCTCCCTCCCTCCCTCTCTCGCCCCGACGCCGCCTCCCCCCGAGCAGGGCAGGCCTTCCATCGCCGACCCGGCAGCGACAGGAGACGCGACGTTTTCTGGTGCGACACTTCCAGTCCCTTCCTCTCACGCCCCGGCCCCCGAGAGCAGCGCCTCCAGCGCCCCCTGCTCGTCGCCGCCGCTGTCCTGCAGTGCCCGCGCCGCCGCCGCCGCCGGGAACCCCATCTCCGCCAGCCTCGCCACCTTCGCGCCAGACGCGGCGCTCGCCGCCTCCCGCGTCGCGTAGCTCCGGGTCCAGGCCCTCGCCGTCTGCTCCCACGTCGCGGGCTCCGACAGGTACTGCCGCGCGACCACCGCGTCCTGCGGGTCCCCGGGCTCGGGGCTCGCCAGCAGCGCCTGCAGCGACAGCAGCGCCGTCTTGAGCGTCAGCGCGGGCGACCACGCGTCCTTGAGGACGTCGAGGCAGATCGCGCCCGACGCCGACGAGATGTTTGGGTGCCAGACTTTGGTGACGAACTTCATCTTGGGCGGCACGAAAGGGTATTGGTCATCTGGAGGAGAGGGGGAGGGGGGGGGGGGGGTCGAACAAGGGAGGAAAAAAAAAAGAGAGGAGCAAGGGTGAGCGTCTTAAGGATTTTTGCCGCGTCGCCACTTTTTCCAAGCGAGGGGGAGAAGAAGCGAGCCTTCCTTGTCGCAAACGTACCGAGCTCGATGTCGACGACAAAAAAACCTCCCTCGTAGGGGGTGTCCTTGGGGCCTGTTTGATGGGGGAGCCTCGTTTGTGGGGGGTGAGTTTGTTCCTGTTCTTCAAACACCCGCGGCCTGTTTTCTTCTTCTTCTTCTTTTCTGTTTTTCGTTCCCTCTTGTCCCCTCGTTTTTTTCCGATTCACCTTCGACGTAGCCGGTCAGCTTCTTCAGGCTTCCCCCCTTAAGAGAGACGGTGACGCCCGAGGCCTTGTCCCTGTCGATCTCCTTGAGCTCTTTCTGTTTTGGGGTTTTGGATTTGAGAGTTTCGAGGTTGAGGTTGAGAAGAAGAAGAGAAAGAAAAACAGCGCACCTCGTGCCGCCAAGGTCCGCTCTGAATTCGGCCTTGACGTATCGCTCTGTGCTCCTTCCAGCGTTTTTAAATCGCAAGGGGCGAGCGCCACCGATGTGCTGGTTTCTCTCATGGTCAAAATGAGGATAATGCATGCAACGAACAATGGCGACTCGGGGGATTTCGGCAGAAAGGCATCTGTCGATTCCTGCTCGAGCCTTGGCGACAAGGCTCTCGAGCCAGGTGACACAAAGCCTTTGCTCGCCTCTCTCCGCTCCTCTGTGCAGCCTCTGGCCGCATGCTCCACAGCACCAGCGTACCTGGACTCGTCCCGCGTCCATGGCTGTACGCCTTCGACAGAAAGAACGAGCACAGAAAGAAGAAGACGCGGCGCGACCCACAAAAAGAAAGAAAACGAATCGAGCTCCACAAAGTCTGGTTCTTTTTTCCCCTCTTTTTTTCGAACCTTTTTTTGGCCGCAACAGAACGAAGAAAATAAGAAAACACGATCCATGAATCTCGCGAGCCCGAGCGGCACGGGCCCGCACGCTCTCAGCCTGCACGTCGCCCGGCTCGCTCGACCGAGCTTCGACTTCGACGCGCCCCTGCGACTCGACCTCGCCAACGACTTCGACGGGAAGGACGCCTCTTCTTCGTCGTCGTCCGATGCCACGCCTTTTTCGTCGTCGATCGCCGCGGCCCGCGCGCAGAGGTCGCTCCGCTCCGACCCGCTCGACGCGCTCGAGGGCGTTCCAGGGCTGCTGTCCCTGCGCTCGCAGTTCGGAGCGGTCTACCTCGGCGAGCCCTTTTTCGCAGCGCTGAGCCTGGTCGCTGCGGAGGCCGTTGTTGGGGGAGTCGGAGGAGGACCAGGTGGAGCAGGAGAGGGCGCCCCCTCGCCCCCCCCCTCCTCCTCCTCCTCCTCTCCCTCCCCTTCCTCCTCCTCTGCCGCCTCGTTCGCAGAGGCCCTGGCCGGGGGCGGCGCCTCTGACGTCGCCCTCCGCGTCGAGCTCACGGCCGACGGCGACGGGAAAGGAGCGGCGGCCGCCGTCCTCGCCGACACGGCCGGCGCGCCGATCGCGCTGCTCGCTCCCGGCCAGCGCCACGACTGCCTGCTGCGGCACGACGTCCGCTGCGTCGGCAGGCACACGCTCGTGGCCGCGGCGAGCTACACCGTGCCTGCGACGGGGGAGAGGCGCCACCTGTCGCAGTACTTCAGCTTCTCCGCGGCGGCGCCGCTCGGGGTGAGGACCAAGGTGAGGCCGGCGCCGGCGCGGGCGGCGACGGCCAAGGGCGGGCCCTCCCCCCCCCCGCCGAGGCCCGCCGTGCTCGTCGAGGCCACGATAGACAACTCCAGGAGGGGCCAGTGCCTCTCGCTGGAGCTTCCCACGTTCGAGGCCTCCCAGGGGCTCGAGGCGGCGCTGGTGAGTATTTCTGAAAGCTGCGGCAGCGAAGACGGTTCCCCCGCTTCCTCCCCGATTCCCCCGCCGCCGCCGCCTCCGATCCCGCCTAACGGCGCCGCGTCGTTCGTCTGGGTCGTGGGACTGCTTGAAAACGGCGACGCCGCGTCCCTGGCCGACGCAGCGGCCTCGCCCGCGGGGCTGGGGAGGCTGGACCTGCGGTGGAGGACGCCCTTTGGCGGCGCCGGCCGGCTGCAGACGCAAGGGATTGCGCCGCCGCCCTCGGCCTCGAGGCGCGTCTCGCTTGGGCTGAAATCTATCGACTCTGCTTCCGCACCCTTGGAAAGGCCGTTCGAGGTCGTCCTAAGCGTGACGTCGAGGGTCGACGCGGCGGTGGGGCCGTTGAGGCTCGAAGCTGCCGCCGCGAGCAGCTCGGTCCCCTCTTCCTCCGACGCCGCCGGAGCTCCTCCGGCTGCTGCTGCTGCTGCTGCTGCTCCTTCGACCTCTTCCTCCTCCTCCATCGTCCTCCTGGGCCCGCCGACAAGGCAGGTGACCTCGGGCCCCTTACCGCCGCTTTCCAACGTCTCCGTGGCGGTGACGCTCCTTGCCTTACAGCCCGGGGTGCAGAGGCTCCCCGCGCTGAGGCTCGTCGACGGAAGTGACGGCTCGACGCTCGACATCCTCTCTGGCTGGGTGATGGTTTCGTGACCTTTTGTTTTTTTCTTCTTCTTTCATCTCTCTTCTTCCTCCGTGTTTTTGAGCCCCCCCCCGCCCTCCCTCTATGGTTTGCATTGAACCAGCAGCGTGTGTAAATTACAGAAAGACAAAGAATTGAACGGAAACAAAAGAGACGAAACAAACCCGTCAGAGAAACCCGAGCCGCGAGAGCTCCGCCCTGAGCTCCTCGACGCCGACGCGCTCGGTCCTCTCGTACCCGAGCCTCCGCGCGAGCTCCCCTACGACCTCGAGCCCGACTTTCGCGGCGTCCAACGAGACGTCCTCGTGCGGGGGAGCGAGATCCCGGAGGCGTTTCCGTTTTCTTTGGAGCTCGAACGCCACCGACGTCGGCGCCGCGCCCTCGTCGCCGCAGGGAACGATGGCGCCAAAGGCGGCGAGGTCGGGGCTCACGTTGAGCGCCGCGCCATGCGTCGCGACGCCGCCCGACACTCGCACCCCGACGGCGCCGATCTTGAGCGGCTTCTTTCGAGCGGGGTCCATCAGCGGATCCTCGGCTCCTTCGACCTCGATCGGGACGTCGACCCAGGCCCCGGGAGACCCGGCGCCGCTGCCGGCCCTCGCGCCCTCGACGCCGAGCCCGGCAGCGACGGCGACGAGCGAGGACTCAAGCTCCTCCATGTACCTCCTCACCCCTATCCTGTTTCCTTTCAGTAAGAGTATGGGATACACCACGGCCTGCCCCGGTCCGTGCCAGGTGGCCTGCCCGCCGCGCGGCGAGGCCGAGACCTCGGCCGAGGCCCTGGCCGCGACGGCCGCCGCTGACGGCAGCAGGTCGGTCGCCGGCCGGGCGCGCTTGCCCAGCGTGTAGACCGGGGCGTGCTGCAGCGAGAGCGAGACGTCCTGGGTCAGGGCGCCGACTTTGCGGGCCTCGGCGATCGAATTCTGCAGGGCCAGCGCCTCGGAGTAAGGGACGAGGGCGTGGCCAAAGGAGACGACGCGGAGGACCGAAGAAGAAGAGGAGGAAGAAGAAGAAGGAGAAGGAGAAGGAGAAGGAGAAGGAGAAGAGGACGAGGAGGTTGAAGAGGAGAACGGAGAGCGGAGGAGCGTTGTCGATGGCGTCGATGATGCGAGCAGCGCGCGCTCGATTGCCCGCTTTCCGCAGTCTCGCGCTGCCGAGGGCAGCATCGCTTAGAGCTCTCTAGTCTCGCAAGCACATACGTGCTATCAAACCATTTTGAAGAAAAGGAAGCGGCGGTAAAATATACGGAATTGCGAGAATGGCTAGATGTTCGCTCGAAATCGAGAGTGAGGCGAGCTATGAATTCATAATAAAAGTGTTGAAGCCAAAAATAACGACAATGACGTCGGCGGACCCCGGAGAACCGCTCGTGGTCTATCTCGGCGCGGCGGGCGAGCTCGTAGCTCCCGATGGTTCTCAATCGAGCAGCAGCAGCAGCAGCATGAGGAGCTTCCACGAGAGCAGGGCCGGAGGTAGCGCGTGCGCTCCTTCGTCGCCGGCATGCGCCGTCGGCGGCGCTGAATCCGACTGCGCTCCGGGCCCTCCACGCGGCCTCGTGCTCCCTCCTCCCTGCGGCAGCTGCGGTGCAACAACGGCTCTCGTGATGCAGGTGTGTTACACGCGGAAAGAGAGGCACATAATATCCAAAACGCGGGACGAAACTAGGGAAGCCGATCAAAGCTCGACGGACTTTCACTTTCTCATCCTCCACCCCCCCTCTCCGAAAAAAAACAGATCCACGCTCCGCTCTTGCCCGCGTATCCGGACCGCTCCCTTCTCTTCTTTGCATGCGTGTCGGACGGGGAGAGGTGCTCGAGGAAGCAGGAATCCTGGGTCGCGGTGAGGGTGCAGGGTCTGAGGGCGGCTGACGAGCCTTGTCCTTCCTCGAGGCCAGAAGAGGCGATACCGCCGCCACCGCCGCCGCCGCCGCCGAGCGCGCCCGTGCTCCCTCTTCCCGTGGTCGCCACAGACTCATGGGGACTCGAAGATGACAGTAATATACGCGGATGGGGCATCGCCGAAGACGAAGCTCCCGAAAAGAAAATGAACGAGAAGGGAAACGTCAACTTTTTGCTGCTCGGGTCTGAGCTCTCGTCGGCCGCCGAGGCGCTCCAGATCTCCTGCGGCAGAAAGCCGCCCAAGGGCAGGAGGCCCCAGCGCGAGCGAGGAGGAGGCGACGATGCCGCGAGAGGGCAGCGAAAAGAGGAGGAGGCACGGCTCCCTCCTCTCTGGACGCAGCCGGGCGAGTCGGGGCCGACGCTGCCTTCCTTTTATGTCTCTTGGGCGCCCGAAGAAGAAGCCGGCTGTTCCTCTTCCTCTGGTGCTGCTGCTCAGCGCAAGAACAAAGTATGCGACCCGGAGTCTTCCATCGACGACGCGCACGTCGCGGGGCTCCTCGCAAAGTACGAGGCATCCGAGCGCGGCGAAAGCGGGAGCGCAGCAGCAGCAGCAGCGCGGCCGTCGCCGTCGTCGTCGGCGTTAGCGGCATCAACAGCGACGCCGGCCGAGGCGGCCGAGGCCCTCGCTTCCTCGAGGCTCGCGGACTCCGCGGGCTGGTCCGGAGAGGCCTACGAGCCCGACTCGACCCCAGGAGCCTCGAGCGCCTTCCTGGCGTTCGCGAGAAAAGTGGCGAGGAGCCCGCGACAGGTTGCGCGGTACTACTGCCGCAGCCGCCGAGGCGGGAGCAGCGACCCCTCTGCCTCTGCCGCCGCCTCTGCCGCCGCCGCTCCCTCTCCTCGCCTGCTCTGGCCAGAGGCGCAGGGCCCCCCGGCTCCCCCGCCTCCGTGTCCTCGCTGCGGCTCCGCCCGAGAGTACGAGGCGCAGCTCATGGCCCCCCTGGTGGCTCTGATAGATGAGGCCGGGCAGTGGGAAGAAGAAGACGAAGAGTGGGATGAAGGAGGAAAGGGACAGGAGCAACAGCAGCAGCAGCTGCAGCAGCAGCAGCAGCAACAACAACAACAGCAGCAGCGATTGCTGCGGCGGCGGCGAGGGCAGCCGGCCCTGAGGCGCGCGCCCGAGACCTGGGAGTGGCTGACGGTCGCGATGGCCACCTGCCTGGCTGGGTGCTCGGGCGCCGGGAGCGATCGAGGAGGCGACGCCGCCGGCGTCGTCGTCGCCGTCGAGGAGGCGGTGGCGGTCGCCTTCGAGTAAAAATCCCCCCAACCCATGAAAACTGTTACAAAGACTGAAAACAATAATGTATTTTTTAAAGCCTTTCTCTCTCTTTTCTTTATCGCTCCTCTTCTGAGCGCTATTTCGTCGACGCTACCGCAGCCGCAGAAGCAGCCGCAGCTTGGGCCATCACGGAGTAGAGCAGAGGCGGCGGGTGGAGCCCGTCTCTATCTCCTTCTCTTTCTTCCTCCTCTTCTTCCCTTTCGACCCCGACGAGCGACGCCAGCGCCCGCCTCCCGAAAAAGGATGCCCCGCCTCTCCTCCCTCTGCAGGGAGGTAGATCTGCCTCCGCTTCCAGCAAGGACCTGGCCTTTTGAAAGCCGTGGAAGTCGAGGAACTCGCGGACGAGCTCCAGCGCGACGACGGTCTCCGCCGGCGGGTTCGGGGGAGGCGGCGTTTTCTGTCTCGTTGACGTTTTCGTCTTTGACGCCAAAGAAGAAGAGGAAGAAGACAGATCGTCGAGCTCCTTGAGAGCCGCCTGCCTGGCGCTAGATCGAAGTCTGGCGAGCATTCCGCTGGCCTCAAGGCGGGACAGGAGGGACCGCTCGAGGTCGGCGAGGGACATCGAGAGAGGGAGGTTGAAGAAAGAAAGAGGGAGAAGACGAAGGGGTTCTGTGTAAGGTGGCCGAGAGGATAACGAGCGAAGAGAAGCTTTTTCACTTTTTTCTTTTTCTTTGCGTTTATCTTCTCTCTTTCGAAACAATGTCCGCCTTTGCAGCCCAGTTCAGGGCGCGCGTGGCGTCGGTGCCGTCGATGGCAGCAGTTTCCAAGTGCTCGGCAGCAGCAGTGGTGCCCAGGGCTGCCATCACGGCGGCAGCGGCAACGTCGAGGCTCGCCGCATCGTCAATCTCGACGACGCCTTCGACGACGACGTCGTCGTCGTCGTTGTCGTCATCGCTGCCGTCCTATGCATTGCAGTCCCGCCGCCGCCGCGTCCCAGCTGCCCCTCAGGCAGCGCCCTGGGCCGAAGGGATTGAACCTCCGACCTCTGCCGAGACCGCGAGGACCATCGTCGACATCACGGCGCACGGGACGCTGTGCAGCAGCGGCAGCGACGGCGTTCCGCTCGGTGCGTTTTTTCTTTTTTGGTTGTTGTTTTCTTTATCTGAATCAACGCGCAGCTTTTCGGGCACGTTTTCCCACTTGGAGCGTCTCGACTAATCATGTCAGGATTAGTGCGACATCGTAAATTCCACGAGTGCCAAAAAACGCCGCTTGTGCCACTGAAAACGGCGCTGATTACAAGACGAAATGTCTCTCAACCGCGCGGGAGGAGCTAGCCGTCGACGCCGCCGCCGCCGTCCGCTCGACCTTTTTTTTATCTTTTTCCCTTATCCTCTTTCTCCCCCTCCTTCGACAAACACCTACGCGCAGGCACCTACGCCTCCTACGTCCTCGACCCCCGGGGCCAGCCCTTGCTGCGCCTCCGCGCCGACGCCGTCCACACCGCCAACCTCGTCGCGCAGCCGCGCTGCTCGCTGTTCGTGCAGCCGCCGGACCGGCCGGGCAGGCTCCTGGCGCGTGCGACGCTGATCGGCGTTGCGAGCCCCCTGTCCGGCGAGGAGTCGCGCGAGGCGGCTGAGCGGCACGCGGCGCTGCACGGCGAGGGGTCCCGCGGCGTCGACGCCCCGAGGGGCGACGACCTGTACTACAGACTGGGCGTCGAGACCTGCTTCTACGTCGCAGGCCTCGGCGGCGCCTCGGACGCCGCGGTGATCTCGTCGGAGGAGTACGCGGCCGCGCGGCCCGACGAGCTCCGTCGCGCCGCTCCCGCCCTCGCCGCCGAATTCAACGCGGACCGCGCCGCCGAGGTCGCGCGCATCGCCGCCGCGGCCGCGGGCGTGTCCTTCGACGACCTCAGCTCGGCGGAGCTGCTCTGGGTCGACGAGGCCGGCTGCTACGTCTGGGCGTCGTTCCTGGGCGGCGACCACTCGCCGAGGAGCCCCGCCGTCGTCTCCCCCTCTCCCTCTTCCTCCCACTCCCTCGAATCCGTCGACGGCGCCTGCCTGCGCGTGCCGTTCCCGCGCAAGGCGCTCGACGAGCGGGACGCGCGATCGGCGCTGACGATGCTGTCGCAGCTCGCGTGGGAGGCCGAGCGACAGTACGTGCCTCCCTTGCCGGCCGCCGTCGCCAGCGCCGAGGGCGTCGCGTAGGAGAGGGAGAAAGGGAACATTTTGAATAAAAGCAGAGCTGAGATTCGTAACGAGGGGAGAAAAGGCCTCGCGTGGGCGTCATTTTGTTTCGTGTTTCGGAGAGGGAGAGAGTGACCTTGAGTAAACCTCCCCACCCCCCCCCCCTTCTGCCACTTTTTTTTTCCACGTGTCGACTCCCTTTTTTGAGAGGGCGTCATCGCTCTCATTTTCTTCCCCGCGTTTCTCTCCGAGTTGCCCCCTCTCTCTCCCTCTTTCTCCGTGTCCAGAGAAGCATATCATATCGCTTAATACCCCGTGACCGAATGGAGGACGGCCAGGCGCACTGGATGGGGCACGGTGGCGCCGGAAACGAAAGAGCGAGGCCTCTCTCTCGACTCGATGGCGACGAGGCTGCGGCGTCGCATTCTCCGACCTCGCCTCCTCCGCCTCCGCCGCCTCCAAACCATGCGTCGTTCCCTTCGAGGGAGCGCTCCGAGGCGATGCAGCCTTCGACAAGCAGCTCGGAGAGCCCTTTCGGAGCCCCGGCCATTCAAGCGAGGTTGAATTCGTGCTCGTTCGGCCGACCGCCGCGACACCCCAGCTTTGCTTCTTCTTCCTCGGCGGGGCAGCACCAGCACCAGCTCTCCCCCGCTGCTACCGCTGCTACCACTCCCGCTGCCTCTCTCTGCTTGCTCTCCTCCGAGGAAGCAGCGACGGCAGCAGCTGCGACAGAGGCCTCGATGACCGTCGAGGCCTTCGAGAGAAGCAAGAACACCGCCTCGAGCTCCTCCGCCTCTTCTTTCCCCAAAAGCCCGTTCGAGGCCGCCGCGGCCTCGACCTCGGCGCTCGCCCGCCGGAGGAACGCGAGGCTCGACAGGAGAGACCGCGAGTCCGAGCATTTCGACGCCCGCAGGGCGCTCGACCGGCTCGCGAACGCCGTCGCGCGAGGGGCCGCCACGGGCGCGCTGCTCCGCGGGGGCCTCCACGCGGTCTCGCTGGCGCTGGCCGCCGCCGCCCCAGCCCGCAGGCGCCGGCGCGCCCTCGCCGGCGCGCCCGGGCCTGCGGCCGCCTCGGCCGACGCCGCCCGCTACGCGGCATTCCTGGGGGCGTTTGCCGGCGCGTACGTGCTCCTCGACGAGGGGATCGCGCGCGGGCTCGGGAAGAAAAAGACGGCGGCCTGGCGGGCCGCGGCCTCGGGCGCCTGCGCCGCGCCGGCGGTGCTGCTGCTGGGCCGCAAGCAGAGGCACACGTCGCTGGCGATCTATCTGCTGCTGCGGGGCGCGACGCTGCTCGTCCGCGTCGGGAACAAGCCATTGCCGCCGAGTGCTTCTTCTTCGTCTTCTTCCTCTTCCGAGGCTCCCTCCTCTTCCTCTTCTCTGCCAGCGGCAGCAAGAGCACCAACAAAGCCAGGAGCAGCAAGAGCACCAACAAAGGCCGGCGGCGACAGAGAAGCCGAGGCCCTCCGAGCCAAGGCCGCTGACGCCTCCCTCCAGCGCCAGCGCCTCGTCCGCCGCCTCCTCACCCCGACGCGCTGGGAGCACGGCGACACCCTCCTGATGTGCCTCGCGGCGTCGCAGATCACCTACAGCTGGATCATCAAGCCGCACACGCTGCCGGCGGCGTTCGTCCGCTTCCTGAACCGGCACGGGGGCCACGACCTGTGGTTCTACGACGCGGCTCGCGAGCTGGCCTCCCGCCCCGCCGGGGTCACGGGGCCCGTCAAGGCCCTCGTCGGGACGCCGCACGAGGGGCTGGTCGGCGCGCACCCGTGCGACTGGGCGCACCCCGGAACGACGTGCGATGGCAACGCCGCGGCGTTCTTCCCGGCCGCGCTCGCGCGCGCCTTGCCCGTCTACCTTCCGGTCTACCTCGTTCCTGCCCTGCTGGTGCACGGCAGGAAGCTTTTACCTGGCGCGAACAACCCCGGAGCGAGCTTGCTGTGGAAGAAGCTCGCGACTGGGTGCCTCCGGTCGTCGACGTTTTTGGCGCTCTATTGCACGCTCTGTTGGCGCGGCGCGTGTGTTGGTTTCCAGCTGACGGGCCGCTTGGGACCCTCGACGATCCCTGGGTTCGCGTGGATGGGCGGGCTCGCGACGCTCGTCGAGAAGAAGTCGAGGAGGATGGAGCTCGCTCTGTACTGCGTCTCGAGGGCCGCGGAGTCGTTCGCACTTTGTTTGCCTGAGTGGGGGCTGGTGCCGAAGCGGCGCTCGAGCCTCGCCGTTTCCTCCTCTCCCGGGAAGCTTAAACCGCGCCTGGGCCCGCGCTACGACCTCGTGATGCTCTGCGCCGCCTCGGCGGCGATCTGCCACTGCTACTCCGACTCGAAGGGCGCGCACAGGGACGTGTTCCGATCAAAGTACCTCTCGGTGCTCGACTTCATCCTGGGGAGCGACGGCGTCGAGCGCGGCTCGATCCGGCACTCGCCGTCGGCGTCCGATCTCGTCGCGCGGGCGGTCGCGGCGTCCCCGAGCCTACCGGCGCTGCCGACGGTTTCGTCGCTGCAGGCCGCGCTGCCGAGCCTCACGGCGTCGATATCGATGCCGCAGCTGCCGAGCCTGCCGCAGCCCGCTGCGGCGATGCTTCAGCCCGCCGCGGCGGCGGCGTCGCTGGCGGCGTCGCAGGCCGCGGCGGCGGCTGCAGGGTGCGCCGGAGCGATCGCCTCGGGCGCCGCCGCCGGGGCCGGGGCCCTGGCCGTCGCCGCCGCGCCTGTCGCCGCGGCGCTGGCGACGCGTGCGAGGTCGTTCTTGGACTTGCTGTCGAGCGAGGAGTACGAGGGAGGGGCGGCGGACAGTCCCCGAGGAGAGAGAGAGAGCGACGACAGCGACGGACAGGGTAGGTTCGAGGTCGAAGTGCGCGAAGGCTTCGTCTCGACGACGATGACGAAGGCGACGGTCTCGAGCGGCGAGACCGAAGGCACCTCTCTCCAAAACTTCCACCGCCACTGCCGCTCCTCTTCGACGCACACTCCGACGATCGAGGAAGGGCCCGGGGTCGTCGCCGCGGCCGCCGCCGAAGAGGAGGACGGCGGCGGCGGCACAGAGTTTTACCGAGAAGACGGCGACGACGAAGGAGAAAAAGAGGGAGGCGAGGACGTCGACGACGAAGGAGCTGCTGCCGAGCTCGCGGCGACCCCGAGGAGGAGCACCAAGCCGCTGCGCTTCCGCAAGAGCAGGCACAACTGGGAGGCGCTGCTCTCCTGCGACATCGACGACGGGGGCAGCGCGGCGCCAAGCCTCGCCGGCGCCGACGGGCCTTCTGCCGCTCCTGCCGTCCCAGCGGCGGAGCACGGAGCCTCCGCCGCTGCCGTCCGTTCGAGAAACCCCGTCATCCCAGACTCGTTGCTCGCGGCGATGTCGTCGCCGCCGCCGGTGTTCGTCAGGGGCAGCCAGGGGAGCGTCTCCGCTTCTGTTGCGAGGAACGAGACGGAGGCTGCTGCTGTAGAAGCTGTTGCTGCTACTGTTGCTGCTTCGGCGGCGGTGGCGGCGAAGCACGGTTTTCCTTCATCCCGCGTGTCTCCCCGGCTCGACGTCCGCGCCGCAGGAGTTTCAAAGAGAATGAGCAGTTTCGGAGGCGACGAAGCGCTTGCGCCGTGAAGTGTTTCGAACGTTTTTTATTTTGAAAAATGGAAGAAAAAAATCAATTTTGCACGTCTATTTTGAAAATATGTGTCTCTCGTTCGCTCTCTTTCCGCTCTCTTTCTGTCGCTGCTGTCTCACGATGTCTCTCTCTCGCTCTCTCTCTGTCTCTGCACGGCCAATATTTAGATAAAGAAAAAAGCAAGAAGAAAGAGAAAATTAGAGAAAGGAGAATAGGAAAAGAGGCTCGCGTCGATGCTGCGGGTGGACCCCGCGCAGCAGCCGACGGCGAGGGCGCTGTCGCTGCAGTCGCTGTAACCGCCATCTCCGCGACCGTCGTCGTCGTCGTCGGAGAAGGGCGCGGAGGCGGAAGCGGGAGGAGATGGGTGGGCTGCTCAGAGGTGGCTCCGCGGGGCGCTGGACGCTGCGGGCGTGGAGCTCGCCGGGGAGGACGAGGTGGTGGCCGTCCGCGCCGCCGCCGCGGCGGACGACGAGGAGCGGGCCTCTTTCTTCTTCGCACCGGCGGCGGCGCCCCCGGCGGCCAAGGCGTCGGCTTGCGCGACGGTGCGGATCCCGCTGTCACTCATCCCAGAGGAGCCCTCCTCTCAGGCCCCCTTCTCTCGCCCCGCCGCCTCGGCTCCCCGCCCGCCTCCTTTCCCCCGGGCTGCCTCTTGCGAGTCGGAGCTCGACGCCGAGACCCTTGATGCCCTGCGGAAGCTGTGGCTGACGTCGTAGGCGGCGGTGATGCCGTCGTCGAGCTGGGAGGCGACAGAGGAGCTGGGCGAGCGCGGTCGGGGCGGCGCTGGACTCCTCTGTCTCGTCCTCGCTGCTGCTCCCATCTTCTGTCGACGAGTCGGGGGCTGCTGCTGCTGCGCCGGCAGCAGCAACAGCCTCTGGAGCTCTCTCCTGGCTCTCGCGACTCCTCCCTCGTGGTACCACCGCTGCTTCTGCTGCTGCCACTTCCTCCTCCGCTGCTCGCAGGGAGGGGGAGCCGAGGCGGAGGGAGAGCCTCGAAGAGCCTTCTTCGTCGAGGGGAGTCATCGCTGTTAGGGCTTAAAAATATGTGTGTTTTCATTCTTCTCTTTTTGCGTTTTGTCTTTTTGTTGTCCCCGCGCGCGCGTTCGCGTTTCTTGTTGCCGCTCTCTGTCTGGGTCCCATTATCGGCTCTGGTCACTTTGTCATTGTAAAAAAAGATAAAGACAGAAAAAGGAAACTCATTTTTTCGTTCCTTCGTTCGGGTCTTTTGCTCTTCGCAGGAAGCTTCTCTCAAACTCAAATTTTTTCTCGTCTTTTTTTCCGTTTTTTTTTCCTCTCTAGTTTTTTTTCCCTCCCCTCCTTTGTCTCCCTCTTCACGTCTCTCCCTTTGTCGATCTAAATCATCTCAAATTTCGGTAAAAATGGCGCCGCCTCCCCCCTCCAGCCGCAAGTTGGCACCGGCGGAGAAGGGATGGCGCAAGTACGTCCCGACGACCTGGGAAGAGCTCCAGCCGAAGGTGAGTTTTGACATTGAATTCCTTTTCAATTGGCCGAAGTGAGAGCTCTCGCACGGAGATCATTCGACCGCCGCCCGCTTCCGACCTCTTCGACACCCCCATCATCCCTGACCCCCACCCCCACCGTTGCCCCCACACCCCCACACCCCCCCCCAAAAAACCATCGTCACTCAAAACGAAACAGCTCTACTTCATCACGTACTACGCGTCGACGGCCGTCATCCAGCCCTTCTTCACCATCTTCTACAAGACCTCCGGGTACAGCGACGTCCAGGTCGGCGTCCTCGCCGCGATGCGGCAGTGGACGTCGCTGCCGGCGTCGTTCCTCTGGGCCGCGGTCGCGGACGCATTCGACCTGCACCGGATCGTGCTGCTCTCCTCGATCGTCGTCGCGGCCGGGCTCCGCCTATCGATGGTCTGGGCCGCCCGCGCGTTCGGGCTCCTGATGGCCGCCACGTGCCTCTCGCAGGTGTTCACGGCCCCGATCGCCGTCATGACGGACTCGATGCTGATGTCCAGCGTCAAGCGCGAGGGCGACTACGGCCGCGCGAGGGCGTGGGGCGCCGCCGGGTGGGGCCTCTTCACGGCCGTGGCGGGCCCGCTCAACCAGAGGTTCGGGTACAGCGCCGGCTTCTTCTTTTCGACGGCGCTGACCGTGCCCGCTTTCTTGCTCGCGATGGGCTTCAGGATGGTCTCCAAGGAGGCAGGGGACGGCAACGGCGGCAAGGGCGGCGCCGCCAACGGCGACGAGGAGAACGATGCCGGCGCCAGTGAGGCCTGCGGCGCCGCAGACGCCGACAACACCGCGGCCGAGGGTTCCACGTACCCGACCGCGTCCGCGCTCCATCGCCGCGCCTCGGCGGCGGAGGGCCGGAGGAGGCGCGCGTTCGCGCTCGCGTCGGAGGCGTCGACGATGATGGCGGAGTACAACGGCGACGGGCTCGCGGCCGCGGCGCTCTCGACGGCGATGTCGTTCCCTGCGCCCAAGGCAGCCGGAGGAGGGGACTTGGCCGACGAGCTGAACGGAGGGCGGGGAGGCGCAGCAGTAGCAGCAGCAGCAGGCGCTGCTGGCGCTGGCGCCGGCGGCGGCGCGAAAGAGGGAGGAGCAGCGGCGGCGGGGGCCGCCGCCGCCGGCCAGGGCACCAGCGGCAGCGGCAGCGGCAGCGGCGGCGGCGGCACGGGGGCCGCGAAGAGAGGCGGCGGCGCGTCCACCGCCCGCGACGCGGCCAGGCTCTTCGCCAAGCCCGCGGCGCTCCTCCACTTCTGGCAGTCGATCCTCCAGGGGTACGGCATCGCCCTATACCAGAGCTTCCTGTTCCTGCTCCTCGCGGAGCGCGGGCTCAGCCCGACGTTCATGGGCCTCACGACGCTCGTCGACGTCGTCGCCGAGGTGCCCGCCTTCATGTGCATGTCGTGGCTGCTCGAGCGCGTCTCCCCCGGAGTCCTGATCCACCTGTCCCTGCTCGGCTACGTGCTGCGCCTGGGGATCTACGCGACGCTGGGCTCGTGGAAGTACCCACAGCTCGTGATGCTCGTGCAGCTGCTCCACGGCGTGACCTACGCGTGGGGCTGGGGCGCGGGGACGATCATCTCGCGGAGGCTGGCGACGCCGGCGACGCAGGCGACGATGCAGGGGATGTACCAGGCGTCGTACCTCGCCGTGGGCCAGGGCACCGGGAGCGTCATCGGCGGCGTGCTTTCCAGAAAATTTGGGCTGCCGGGCGCGTTCGCGATCTCGTCGGGCGTGATGGCCGGAGGGTGGGTGCTCTACCTGGTTGGAACGATCCTCATCCAGGTGTGCAAGTGCGACGGGCGCGAGGAGGTGGCGTCGAGGTTCAATCTGCTCCAGGAGGCCAAAAAGGCCAAGGCGGTTGCGGCCGCCGAAGGATGAGGTGGAGGCGCTGCGGCGGCGACCGCTGCTGCTAAAAAGTAGAGGGGGGGGGGAGGGCGTGTTAGCATCGATAACGATTTGTTTAACGACATTTTTTCTTTTTTCTTCCGTTTTTTTTCCTTCGACCTACGCGTGCTCTATTGAGCGCTCGACTTTCTCGTTCTCTCCCTCTCTCTCTCTCCCTCCCTCTCTCTCCTTCCCTCTCTCCCTCTCTGTCTCTTGTCTAGAAATTATTCTCTTTTTTACTAAAAAAAAAAAATACCAAAACGACGCCTCACGAACTACTTTGGAAAATAGACAAAGTTCGACGTTTTGCTGGTGGGCAACACCCATTATGCGATTAATGGCGTAATGTCACGGATAGGTAACGCGGAGTCCAGCATCATCGACGCGGACGCGATAAAAAAAACATAGTATCCTTGTAAGAAAACATAAACTCAAAACATGAACTGAATCTCAAAGCTGCTGCGTCGAGACGGCCAAAACCCCGGCGAGCGCCAGGCCTGCGACGGCGAACACCGCCCTCGGCGCCACCGCCCACCACTTCTGCAGCGTCAGTCCGTCGCCCTTGACCGTGCGAACGAACAGGAGGACGGGGGGGACCGCGTTGACAAACGCCCACGCGGTAAAGACGAGGAGCTGGGGCGCGGGAAGCGCGGCGGCAGCAGGCGCTGCCGCCGCCGCTTGCCTCCTCGCAAAGAACAACAAAGACGGCGAGCGCCACGATGGCGAAGCCGTGGTCGGCAGGGCTCCCCTCAAAACGGAGCAGCCGAGCAAGACCTTGAGCATGCCGCGGGCGAACGCCAGCAGCGACAGCCCGCCGGCCAGGGCGTGGACCCACACGTGCTCCCAGGGGACCGTCTCTCCCTCCTCGAACGCGATGGCCGTCGCGTCGACGCCGTCGATGCCGCCCTCCGCCCCGCCAACGCCGCGTTCGGGCCTGTGGACGATACGCAGCGACGACGTCCAGCGGCGGAGCTTCTTGGCGTTAGCCTGCAGCTCGGCGCGGCGGCGGGCCGCGGGCACCTGGCGCCACTGCCCCGTGGCGCCGCCGCCGGAGAGGAGCGTCTCGATCGTCTTGCTGGCGCCGTCTCTTTTGTCGGAAAGAGGCCCGGCGGCGGCAGCAGCGGCGGCGGGAGCAGCCGCAGCCACGGCCTCTCCGTCTGCGGCGTGGAAAGTAGAGTCGACGCGGAACGGCGTCCTGACGGCAGGAGCACCAGGAGCGGCGTCGCCGTCGTTGCCCTGCTGGCGCCCGCGGAGGCCGAACGAAGACCGCGGCGGCGACTGCGCCTTCCTCGTCGCCGCCGGCGCGCCGCTGCTGCCGGCCGCGGAAGAAGCCCCCCCCGCCGCCGACGACGCTGACGCGCCCACCTGCGTCCCCTTCCTCGCCTTATCGTTCTGCACGTGCAGCAGCATGACGCGCGCGAGGGACTGGCACCTCTCGATCGACGCCTCGAGCATGATCGGCGACACAGACGAGCGCCTGCCGGGCACGGACGCCCTGCGCCCGCCGCCGCTGCCAGATGCGGCTCCACCAGAGACGACCCCGCCTCCGCCGAAGCCGGACGCTGCGCCGGCGAAGGCGACGCTCGCCCTCCTCGCCGGCCCCGCCGCCGCCGTCGCCCTCGGGAGCAGCACTGACTTGCGCGTGCCGTCCGAAAAGTACTCGTCCGGGTACAGCGAGGGCCGGGCGGCGATCGAGGCCGCGACGCTCGGCAGCGAGGCGATTGAGGGGGCCGACGAGGGCGAGCGAGGAGCGGCTCCGGCCGGCTGCGGCTGCTCCTGCTCGCGGGCGCTCTGCGTCTTGGGCGTCACGACGAACTCGAGCATCGAGCCCTTCAGCTCGGCGCGGAGCACCTTGAAGGCCGAGATGGAGATCATGAACCAGAAAGTGTGCGTCGACGTCAGGTTGGTCAGCCACGAGGCCACCAGCGAGCGCGAGGTCCTCTGCTCGCGGCCCTTCCTGGGCCCGAGCACGACGGCGGCGACGTTGAAGAGCACGACTGCCTGCAGCAGGAGGTACTGGACGAGCCACGCCCAGGGCAGCCGCGGGCTCCACCCGACGATCTTGGCTGGCGACGACGCGAACGAGGGAGCCAGCAGCGCGAGCACGGGGGCCAGGACGAACACGGGTACGTAGGCCGGCGTGAGCGAGTCGCGGAGGAGGCCCTGGCCCGTCAGCCGCTTGCGGAACGAGAGCGAGCTGTCCCAGATGATGCCGTTGCGGCCGCAGACGTTTTTCCAAAAGTTCTGGGCGTAGCGGGTCTTCTGGACGAACGTATCCTCGATCGTGCACGGGACTTCGCCGATCTGGCCGTGTTTTTGTTTGAAGAGTTTTCAGAAAAAGCCGAGGGAAGAGGGGGAGAGAGGTCGAGAGAGTGAGTTTTTTTTCCCCCGCCACACCGCCAGCGGGAAGAAAGGAAAAAAAACTAAAGATGTCGTTCTCACTCACCTGCAGCGTCTTCATCGTGTAGTACCCCCTGTACCCGCGCCTCTCGAGAGCGATGCCCATCGCCTGGTCCTCGCCCGTCGTGTCCACGCGCCACCAGCCCGCGTGCGCCATCGCCCGCGCCCTGCACACCCACCCACTGCCGTTGCACCGGACGCCGCCGAACGCGCGGACCTGCGAGTCGCAGACCTCGTACTTGACGAGCTGCGCGTTGTCCGTGACGTCGGCCTCGGGGTCGTAGTTCCAGAAGGCCTGCGCGGACTGAGAGAACGCGTCGCGCGGCGTCCGCAGCCTCGAGACGAGCTCCGTGAAGAATGTCGGGGAGGGGGCCATGTCGGCGTCGAGCCCGGCGACGAACTCGGTGTCGGGCACGGTCTTCCACCCCACCGACGCGACGCCGTGGCCGCAGTTGTTGTCGACGGCGCGCTCGCCGTAGATCTGGCGTAGGGCGTAGTTGAAGTTAAGCGACTTGCCGTTGCCCGGCACGGTCTTGGACCTCCCGGAGACCCAGCGCACGGGGCACCCCAGCGTCCCCTTCCGGTCGCAGTCCTCGCACCACATCCTCTTCAGGGGGTCGGCGCCGTCGTCGCAGATGTAGATCGTGCGCTCCATGCCCCGCGGGAGGTCGGCGGCAGCGGAGGCTATTGCCGTGGTGGATACGAGGTCGAGCGACTCGGTGTAGCAGGGGATCAGGACGCGCTGTTTTTTTATTTTCTCCGCCCGCTGCCGTTGTGAGTTTTTTTTTTTTTGCAAGTCTTCTCCCGAGACCTCTCCCCCCCGCTCACCACCCCTTCTTTTCCCCTCCCTTCGCTCCTCCTACGCCCCCTTTTCCGTTCCAAATAGAAAAAAATCTCACCATGTGGCACCCCTCGTACGAGTTCGCGGCCAGCAGGTCCGCCGTGTCCCTGTACTGCTCGCGCGACCGCAGGTTGAAGGGCCCCAGGTGGCAGAGCGCGCGGAGGGCCGCGAACGCCTCGGCCGCCAGCAGTAGCGCCGCCGCCGCCGACGGGGGCTGCTTGGTGTCGATGAACGTCGTCTCGTACCGGAGTTTCAGGTAGGCGAACGTCGAGACCGTCGCGGCGGCCTGCAGAGCGAGGCCCTTGGCGGACCACGCCGAGGGCACGGCGATGGGGTCGAGGGGTCCTCGGGACGAGCCGGCGTAGGGGTCGTCGCCGCCGTCGGCTTTGGCATTTGCCGCCGTCGACATGATTTAGTAAGAAGATTGGAAACGTACTACGGCGCAATCGGCTTCGCTTTTCTTGGTCTCCTATCGGCGGACACTTGTAGACGATTTTTGCACGTGATTGAGTGGGTTTAGAAAGAGAGGAGCGTTCAGCGCGTGGGAAGAGAGCGGGCGGATGTTCGGTTTGCGGGTTGGGAGGAGGTGTTTCGAGTTTTTTTGAGGGCAACGATTGTGCCTCTTTTTTATTCTATTTCTTTTGCTCGTCGCAGGAGGAGGCTTCTCATTGAGATTGAAGAGAAGCCTCCTCAATCTTCATTGTCTACCTCGGCTTCTCTCTCTCTCTCTCTCTCTCTCTCTCTCTCTCTCTCTCTCTCTCTCTCTCTCTCTCTCTCTCTCTCTCTCTCTCTCTCTCGAGATCTAAGTGTATCGATAG
>Ga0315289_10000871_pt1 | contig 46681 bp, 22 predicted proteins | sample YL17G11_40_MG_FD_203452 | JGI IMG/M metagenome (GOLD analysis project Ga0315289, IMG submission 203452) | Sediment microbial communities from Yellowstone Lake, YNP, Wyoming, USA - YL17G11_40 | ecosystem: Environmental > Aquatic > Freshwater > Lake > Sediment | place: USA: Wyoming | collected... | reverse complement strand
CTCTCTCTCTCTCCGCATGTGCATTTCGCGCGCGCCGCGTGTCCGCTGCCCCCTCTTGTATCGCGGGATGAAGATGAAATGAATTTTCACCTTATTACAGACCTGATCTGACTTTTAGTGGCCCGCCCTTGTTCTGGGCGGGCCCGCGATGAGCGACACCTTTCATGCACCACTCTGACCGCACATCACAAAAGGAGGAGCGCGCACGAGCGGGCACGCGAAATGCATGCGAGAAGAAAGAGAGCAGAAAGGATGGATGGGGAACGCGTTGTCTTTCTCTCTCCCTGTTTCTCACCACGTACTCCCCACTCATCCTCACGTACACGCGCCAGGCCAGGTGCAAGAGAGGGATAAGCGGGGCAGAGGGGGGTTAGAGCCAGGAGACACGTTTTTTTTTGTAGGCAGCCGAATGGAGGGAGGTCATTTCCCCCTCTTGCTCACTCTCCCTTTTTTTTTTTTTTGAGTGCGCAGGCGACTCTCTCCCCGAGCCGCGTGCGCCCCAGCCTCTCCCCGCACCTCACGAACCCGCCCACCCGCCATGCCCCGCCCCACCCGCCAAGCCGCCCTGGCCGCCCAGGCCGCCCTGGCCGCCCAGGCGGGCGGTGCGGCGGCGACGGCCGCGGCGCCATCTGGCAAGGCCCCCGCCGCGGGCGGCCGCAAGTCCCGCCCACCCGCCTCGCCCGCCAACGGCGGCGACGAGGGCGACGTCAACACCTCGCCCGGCGCGGCCGCGGCGGCTGCCGCGGCGGCGGCGGCGGCGGCGGCGGCGGCGGCGGCCGCTCCGGCCCCCGGCGCAGAGGCCGGCGGCGACGCGGGCCCCGGCCTGGACGGCGATGCGCCGCCGGCCGAGGCCGTCAAGGCGGAGGCCGTCCCCGCCCCGCCCGCCCCGGCCGCGGACAACAAGCCCCCCTCGGCCGGCGCGGACAATGTGGCGGTCGCCAAGAAGGAGGAGGAGGCTTCGACGGCGCCCCTGCCGGAGAAGGTGAGACGAGAGAGAGGAGTTGGAGGGAGAAAAAAAAAAAAGGCACCAAACGCCCCGCATCTCGGGCTTGGGCACGCGCGCCTCTTCCCCTGCAGGCCCATGCCCTGCCTCGGACACGCCCAGCCTTCACCAGGATGGCAGGGTACCGCCCTGGCTCGGCCCTGGACCAGGGGTCGGGGCGCGCGAAACAGTGTGGAGGGCGTGGCTGCCAGCGCGGCGAGTGGAAGGTGTCCCCAGCGCGCTCTCTCCCTCCCACTTCGCTCGCTCCCCCCCTCTCCCCTCTTTGGCGGCTCGCGCTCCTCTCTCTCAACCTCCTCCACACAAAACTCTCTCTCCCACATCCTTCCTCCCCATTCCCCCCCCTTTCTCTCTCTCACACACCACACAGTGCCAAGTCGGGGGCTCCCCCGTCTACATCGTCGACCGCAAGCTGGGCAAAGGCGGCTTCGGCCAGGTCTTTGTCGGCCGGCGGGCGGTGCCCACCAACGCCAAGGACGGGCCCAACGCCAACCTGGTCGCCCTCAAGTTTGAGCACCGCTCCTCGAAAGGCTGCAACTACGGACCGCCGTACGAGTGGTCGGTGTACAGGTGTGTGGGTGTGCCAGGGACGGAGCAAGATAACGTGCGCGCCCACGCGAGACGCCTCTCACTTTTTTCCATTTGCCTCTCACCCCTCTCTCCTCTCTCCTCACACACAGCAACTCCTCCCTGGGCGGCATCCACGGCATCCCGCGCGTCCACTATAAGGGCCGCCAGGGCGACTACTACGTCATGGTGAGAGAAAGAAAGGGAGAGAGAGAGAGAGAGAGAGAGAGGAATGCGCACGGAGGGACAGGTAAAATGGCGCGCGACCTCACTCCCACAACGCGCGCCTCATTTTCACATTTTTAGGTCATGGACGTCCTAGGCCCCTCCCTGTGGGACGTCTGGAACTCGCAGGGTCAGGTCATGTCTCAGGAGATGGTGGCCTGCATTGCCGTCGAGGCGCTGACCATCCTGGAGAAGCTGCACGCGAAGGGGTACGTGCACGGGGACGTGAAGCCCGAAAACTTCCTGATGGGCCCGCCCGCCTCGCCCAACGAGAAGCGGCTGTACCTGGTGGACCTGGGCCTGGCCACCCGGTGGCGGGACAGCGTGTGCGCGACGCACGTGGAGTACGACCAGCGCCCCGACGTGTTCCGGGGCACCGTGCGCTACGCGTCCGTGCACGCCCACCTCGGCCGGACGGCCTCCCGCCGGGACGACCTGGAGTCGCTGGCCTACACCCTGCTCTTCCTGCTGAAGGGGCGCTTGCCCTGGCAGGGGTACCAGGGCGACAACAAGGGCTTCCTGGTGTGCAAGAAGAAGATGGCGACGTCCGCGGAGCTGCTGTGCCGGTACACGCCCCAGGCGTTCCGCCTGTTCACGGAGGCCGTCATCAACCTCAAGTTTGACGAGGAGCCCAAGTACGGCGCGTACGCGTCCCTGTTTGACCCCCTGTGCGGCGGGCCGGGGCCCAACCGCCCCGTCCTGACAGACGGCCCGCCCGCTTCCCGGGTGGGCCAGAAGCGCGGGCGGGACGCGGCGGGCGGCGGAGCGACGCCGGGCGAGGGCGGCGGCGCGGCCCCCGGGGCGGGCACCGCGCCCGCGGCCGACGCGGGGGACATCGTCCCCAAGAAGAAGATCCGCCTGGGCATGCCCGCCGCCCAGTGGATCACCGTCTACAACGCCCACCGCCCCATGAAGCAGCGGTACCACTACAACGTCGCCAACACGCGCGTGGAGCAGCACGTCGACAAGGGCAACGATGACGGGCTCTTCATCTCCAGCGTCGCCTGCTGCCAGGAGCTGTGGGCGCTCATCATGGACGCGGGCACCGGCTTCTCCGCCCAGGTGTACGAGCTGTCCTCCCAGTTCCTGCCCAAGGAGTGGATCATGGAGAAGTGGGAGGACGGCTTCTACATCACCGCCATGGCGGGCGCGGCGTCCGGGTCGTCCCTGGTCGTCATGAGCCGGGGGACGCCCTACACCCAGCAGTCGTACAAGGTGTCCGACTCGTTCCCCTTCAAGTGGATCAACAAGAAGTGGAAGGAGGGCTTCTACGTGACGGCGATGGCGACCTCGCACACCCGGTGGGCGGTCGTCATGTCCCGCAACGCGGGCTTCGTGGATCAGTGCGTCGAGCTGGACTTCCAGTACGCGTCCGAGGGCATCCACCGGCGGTGGGACGCCGGCTTCCGCATCACCTCGTGCGCGGCCACGCCCGACCAGGCCGCCTTTGTCCTGTCCGTGCCCCGCCGCCGCCCGGTGGACGAAACCCAGGAGACCCTGCGCACGTCCGCCTTCCCGTCCACCCACGTCAAGGACAAGTGGGCGAAGAACCTGTACATCGCGGGCGTCGCGTACGGGCGGACGGTGTCTTGATGGGATGGGTGAGAGATATTTTTAGTGTCTTTTTTTTCTTCTTCTTCTTAGAAAACGCGCGCGCCTTTTTCCCTCTTCCGTGCGCGCGCCTTGGGGGGCCACGCCCCACCCCCCGCTACAAGCTCTGCCCCCCAACGTGTGTTTGTGTGGATGCCCGTCATCTTTTGTGATGGGGATGGAGGTGGTGTGAGAGGGATGAGGGAAGTGGAGTGCATGAGAGAGAGTGGAGATGGATGGATGGGTGGGGTAAACGCAAAAATGGAGGCGTGCCCGTGCCAACTCTGAAGAGCCGTCCTTTTCAAATCACACACGCGCGCACGCGGTCTCTCCTAGCCCCTCTCTCGGCCCTACTCTACCAGGGCCAGGCCGGGCCCGCCGGCGCCCGCCCGGACGGCGGCAGCGACGGCCGCGACCCGCGCGGCCGCGGCCGCTCCACCACTGCCCTCTCCCACCACCAGGCGCACCGCCCGGGGGCGGTCGTCCGCGAACGGGTCGTCACCGCCAGAATCCGACTCGCTGTCGCACTCCAGGCTGCCGGCAGTGGCGGTGGCGGCCATGGCGGACGCCTCCCCAGGCGCCAGGGCTTCGATGCTCACCTCCACGACCGCGGGTGGCGGGGACACGCCTGCCCGGCCCGCCGCTGCGGCCGCCCCGCCCGGCCCGAGCCGGTCCGCCCACTCGATCAGAGAGACGCCGCGTTGCAGGGCGTCCCCCAGGCCCGTGCGCTCAATGTCAAAGGCGGCCAGGCCGGGCGCGTCCTGCGCGTCCCGCCCCGCCCCGGCCAAACGGTAGAGGTCGAAGTGGTGGATGGGCGGCAGGGGCGGCCGCGCTCCCTCGCCTCCTCCCTCGCCCTCACACACCTCATCGTACACGTTGTGGAGGAGGTATGTCGGCGAGGGCACGGGCAGGTCCGGGTCGCCCGCCGCCGCCCGGACGAACGCCCGGGCCCAGGCCGACTTGCCCGCGCCGACGGACCCGGTCAGGGCAAAGACGAGGCCGGCGGTCGGGGGCGGGACGCCGGCGGCGGTGGATGCACGGGAGTATCCGCCAGCCAGGTCGGCCAGGCGGCTGATTGCAGCTTCTGAGGCGGCCAAGAAGGCGGCGGAGGTGGGAGGAGGCGAGGAGGCGGACGCGGCGGCGGCGGTCGCGGCCCAGCCCCAGGCGGGCGGGGTGGCCAGTGGCGAGGCGTGCCCGCATGCGCCGGGCGTCGGCGCGCCTGGCACACGTGTCAGCCCCCGTGCACACGCCGCTAACAGGCGAGCTGAGCATCTGGTTGCTTCTGGCACACGCATTGATGTCGCCGGCGGCGGGTGGACGGCCGGCCGCATGTGTGGGGAGGTTGCGAACGAGCGCAACTAAAAAAAAGTGGACGAGTGGGCAGGCCTCTCACTGCGAAGAAAACAAAACAACGGACGGCGAGCAATGGAGTCCTCCCCGACCACGCCCGCCGGGCCCGGCCTGCACTCCGTCGCCTCGTCCTCCGCGGGCGCGCTGGCCCGAGACATGCCCGCCTACGCAGTCGCCCCGCCCATCGAGGCGGTCGTGTTCGGGTGGGGTGAGTGTTGAATGCAGGGTGGGCGCGTTGACGTTTTTTTTTTTTTGTTCACGTGCGCGCGCGGCCGCTCTCAACCTCGCGCCCTCTTCCCCCAGGGCACAGGCAAGCGCGCACCCTTCACGCCCCTCTCCTCTCCTTTCCCCTCCACAAACACAGGCGTCTCCGAGGACGGCCAGCTGGGCCTTGACTCAGGGGATGACGTCTTCACCCCCAAAGTCGTGGAGGCCCTGCTGGGCACCAGGTTCCGGGGGCGCGAGTTTGGGCGCACCCCCCTGGTCGCGGGGTCGCGCGGCTCCCTGGCCATCGACGCGGAGGGCCGCCTCCTGTCCTGGGGCTGGAATGCGCGGGGCACGCTCGGCCACGGGGATTGGTAAGGCGCGCGGGCGCGAGAGAGATAGACGGCGGGGCGGCGAGCCCCATCCCCATCCATTCCTCAACCTCAACCCCACCCCTCTCTTCAAACCAATCACAGTCTCCCCGGCCGCAAGCCCCGCCGCATCGCCGCCCTACGCGGCCGCCGCATCGTCCAGGCCGCCATCGGGGGCTGGCACTGCCTGGCCGTGGACGAGGGCGGGCAAGCCTGGGCGTGGGGCGGGAATGAGTACGCCCAGTGCGGGTTCCCCGCGGCGCCCCGCCCGCCCGCCGAATCCTCGGCCGCGGGCGCGCCTGGCGGGCGGGGTGGCTGGGCCGCCGCCGCCGCCGCCGCCGCCGCGTCCTCCGCGGCGGCGAATGGAGGCGGCGGCGGCGGTGGCGTGGTCGGGTCGGAGCCCACCACGCCCGCGGGCGAGGCGGCAGCCGAGTGGCGGGACGTGGCGTCGCCCGTCCCGGTCGCGCCCGATCTGGAGATCGTCCAGGTCTCCGCGGGTGGCATGCAGTCCGCGGCCCTGACCTCGTCGGGGGCTGTCTGGGCGTGGGGGGAGCCGTGGGGCGATTTCAGCGTCGTCCTGTCCCGGGCGCCCCGCCCCGTGCCCCTGCCCGCGCCCGTCGCCAAGGTCGCGTGCGGCGCGTTCCACACGCTAGCCCTCACGACGGCCGGGGCCGTCTTCGCCTGGGGCGCAAACGATTTCGGCCAGCTCGGCACGGGCAACACCTCCCCCGCCGTCACCCCGGCCCCCGTCCTCGGCTTGGAGGGCGTGCCCGCCGCGGACGTCGCGGCGGGGGGGTGGCACTCGCTGGCCCTTGGCCCGGACGGCGGCGTGCACGTCTGGGGGCGCGGGGAGTATGGGCGCCTGGGCTTGGGGCCGTCCGAGGGCGGGGCATCCCGGCTGCGCGCCACCCGGCTGAGCGCGCTGGACGGCGTGGGCATCGTCCAGGCGTCCGCGGGCGGCACGCACACGGTCGCCCTGAGCGGGGACGGCCGGGTATTTGCGTGGGGGCGCGGCTCCTTTGGCCGCCTGGGCACGGGCGACGACCGGGACCGGCACGCGCCGGTGCAGGTGCGCCTCCCCGGCGGGCCGGATAGGTGGCACGCGGTGTGCGTGAGCGCGGGCGGGCGCCACAGCCTGGCGCTGGCCTTGCCGGACAATGGCAACCTGGATGGCGGGCTGGGCGGGGCGGGCCGCGGGGGCGGCGGGAGCAGCGACGGCGGCGGCGGCGGCCGCCCCTCTGACGGCGGGCTCACCCCACCACCGCCCCCACCCGCGCCGCGCCCGGCAGAGCTCGCGGCTGCGGCCCTGGGCGGTTCCCCCGCGGGCAACTTTGCCCGCCCACCGGCCGCGCCCGCGTCACAACAGGACCCCATCCTGAGCGCGGACGAGGAGGACGACGCCTCCCAGCCCGACGACGGGCTTTTCCCCGACGGCAGCTCCGTGGACGGCGGGGCTGGCGGGCGGGAGGCGGCCGAAGCGGCGGCGTCCGCGGTGGCGGCGACGCCACCCCCGCACGCAGGCCGGCGGCGGGGTAGCGCGGAGGTGGAGGGTGAGTCCAGCGCGGCCGCGACACCCCACGCAGCCCCAGGCTCCGAGGCCGGCGACGATGACGATGAAGACGACCCAGCCTTGCTGACCACCGACCCGGCCCACTCCCTCACGGCCGCCATGGCGCGGGCCGCCCTGACAGGGCACGCAGAACTGGAGGCCGCGGCGAGGGAGATGCATGGGCAGCCGCCGCCTGCTGCCGGGGGTGGTGGCGGCGGCCGCCCGCGCGCACTTTCGCGAGGCGGGCGGGGCCGGGCGCCGCCGCCGTCTCGTCTGGGGGGAGGATCTTGATGAGAGTGAGAGCGGCGGACGGGCGGGCGTGTGTGTTTGCGCAAACAAATCGTCGGTAACAGGGGGGTGAAAGAAGGGCAAAAAAACACAATACTCTGTCTGGGAAAAAAAGGGAAAGGCGCGGCAGCAAGAGGAGGGCGGGGGGCTGGAGGAGGGGGGGCGGGGGGGGGGGGGCGTCGAAAGAGAGGCTCAAGCCTGCGCTGGCCGCCCCCCCCCCCGCCCCCGCCCCGCGGGGCGCGGGCGCGGCCCCCCCCCCCGCCCCCCCCCCCCCCGCCGGGGGGCCCGGGCCGGCGCGGGGGGCCGGCCGCGCGGCCCGCGGCGTCGAAAGAGAGGCCCAAGCCTGCGCTGGCCCCCCCCCGCCACCCCGCCGCAGCTTGGCAAGCAAGCCCCCCGCCCCGGCCCCCCCCCCGCCCGCCTTGCGCTCCTCGGCCGCCTTGGCCGTCGCCGCCATCGCGTCCAGCCGCCCCTTCAACTCCTCAAAGCCGGGCCGGTCCTCCGGCCGCCGGGTCCAACACGCCCGCATCAGGTCGGCCAGCTCGGCCGGGCAGGTGGACGGGATGGTGGGGCGCAGCCCGCGCTGGACGACGCCGACCGCCGCCTGGAGCGGGGAGAGCGCCTCGTAGGGCACGCGCGCGGTCAGCAGCTCCCACAGCAGGATGCCGAACGAGAACACGTCGGCCGGCGCGCCGTAGGGCGCGTGCTCGATGACCTCGGGCGCCATCCACCGGTACGTCCCCGTCTCGGCGGTCAGGACGCCAGGGCCCGCGTCCAGGACGCGGGCGACCCCAAAGTCCGCGATCTTGATGCCCCCGCCCTCGTCCAGCAGCAGGTTGGCGGCCTTCAAGTCCCGGTGCACCACCCGGCGCTTGTGCAGGTAGTCCATGCCCCGGGCAACGTCCGCCGCCCACCGCAGCAGCTGAGCCGGGCGGGGCGGGCCGTGCGTGCGCATCCAGTCAAAGGCCGACCCGCCGGGCAGGTACTCGCACACGATGCACAGCGAGGGGCGCTGGGTGCAGGCCCCAATGAATTGGACCACGTTCCGGTGGCGCACCTTGCGCATGATGTTGACCTCCTGCAGGAACTCGCCAAACTGGGCGGAGTCGGTGGCCACGTTGCGCAGGATCTTGATCGCGACGTCCGTCCCGCAGTAGACCCCCCGGTACAGGTCGCCAAACGCGCCGGCCGCAACCTTTTCGTGGCACGTCACCTCCTCCGCGTCCAGCTCGAAATCGTCGGGCAGGGCGGGGGCGGCCGGGTCGGCGGCAGGCACCATGGGGTTGGCCTCCCCGGCATCCGCGGCCGGGGTGGCAGCCACGGGCGGTGGCAACTGTTGTAGGCGTTCCGACAGCGCCTCCTCCAGCTCGTCCGTCCCCTCGCCCGACCACCCGTTGACGACAAAAACGTCCAGCGAGAACCGGTCGGCCGTGTTGAAGGCGTGCGCCTCGCAAATGTTGAGGTTAAGGTCGCCCAGGGCGTCTGAGAGGCGGGATAGGAGTTTGGGCTGGTCCGCCGACGCGACGGTGACCTCGTAAAAAGCGGCCTCTGGGCGGCCTGAGGCACGCGAAGCCACGGCCGCGGCGGCGGCCGCTGCAGCCGCCGCCCCGGGGCCGCCGCCCTCTCCGTCCGCGGACGCGGCGTCCAGGGCCAGGGCCTGCAGGTTGGGCGACGATCCAAAGGCGGGGCGGGGCAGGTGGGCGGCAGAGCCGTGGCCGCCCCCACCAAACCGCCCCAGCGGGCGGCCCGCGCTCGCGAGCTCATTTGCCAGCAGCGACCCGTCCGCGGTGGACGAGAAGGAGGGCGCCCGGTCCATGCGGCCGCCGCCGCCGACGTGAGAGGCGGAGGCGTGGATGGCGACGTCGACGGGGCGGACCTGTGTGGATGGAATGAGAGAGAGAGGAGGGACGTTAGTAGTGAGAGGACCAGGTCGGGGCATCTTTTTCCGGGGTCCCCTGCCATCCATGTTTGGGACCCTCGACCCATCCTTCTCTCATCTCTCTCTCCTCTCTGTACACCTGGAACGACACGGCCGACGGGTCCGCCCGGGCCGAGTTGAGCAGGCGCTGGTGGTTGAGCACATCCAGGGAGGACAGGTTGATGTCGTGGGCGTAGCTGAGCGGAGGGGTGGGGGAGGGGATGAGCACGGAGAAGGTGGGAGCGCGCGCTGAGTCATGGGGGAGCGTCGGGGAGTTTCGTTTTTTTTTGACGCCGCTCGAACGAAAGCAGAGGTGTGTGTGTGTGTGTGTGAGTGGCGGGGGCGCGTGCGGGCGCGGGCATCGGTGGGAGCGCGATGCCACCTACCCGGCCCCCTTTTCCCGCCACAATGCATGAGGCCTGGGCGAGGGGGAGGGTGCGAGCGGCACCGCCGCGCCCAGGGGCGGGCGAAAAAAAAAAGAAAAAAAAAGAGGGGGAGCACCTGCCGGCTCCGACGGCCGCCGCCGCCGCGCCGCTTTGCTAAATGTGTGTGTTTTCGCGCCCACGCCTCCCGGTAGGGGTGGCCGTGCGCGGCCCGCCTTTCTGACGCACCCAGCACACGGATGTGAGGCCAGGCTAGGCGATCGGGATGGTCCCGGGTACACGCAGCCATCGAAACCCACCCCCAGGCGACCGCCTCCAAAGCGGAAAGCGCGCTGGCGCACCCCCCGCGCAGGCCGTCAGCCCGCGCGGGTGTGGGGGACCCACACGCACCCGCCCCCCACTCCCCATTGCACGCGCGCCCCTTTGCTTCTGCCGCGCACACCCACCCCAACCTTCCCGCTCTCTCTCAGCATTATCCACTCACCGGCTGGGCAGCAGACGGAAGTGCTCCCGCACGGCGGGTGCCAGGGCGTCTATGTCTGCCACACCACGGTCACGGAGGGCCTTTAGATACGCTTCCGCAGTCTCGCCTTTCCCCCGGCGGGGCATGCGGCCACCCGCAGACATGATGGCGCCCGAGGATGGCGGGCGGGCCAGGAGGGCGGTGGGCGAGCCGAGGATGGTAGGGGCGGAGGGCGAGTGCGAGACGAGCAAGGACATTAATGGGAGGAGAGAGAGAGAGACGCAAAAGAGAAGGGGAGTGGGAAGGCGGGCGCTTCGTGTGCGTGCGCGTGTGAGGGTGGGCCTTCACTCCCGTTCGCCGGGGTGCGGACGGCGGGAGGCGTGCGCGTGTATGCGTGGGAGGCCGCGTTCTTTCGAGAGAGAGCAAACGCTGTTGTGATGATGGGAAACTATCTCGCCGTCCGGCCTTTCTTCTATCCATCCATCCGACACAGCAAACAAAAAAAAACACTCCGACAAACGCACAAAATGTGACACGCCCTCCCAAACGCACAACAACACACACACACACGCACACACACACACAACTTCTCTCTCTCTCTCGCTCCAGGGAGCACGCTCAATTATCCCTCTCAAGTACCGTACCGGTGCCGCACCAGGGGCGGGGGCAGCCCCGCGGCAACGTCCGCCCACCGCCGCTCCACCAGGACGGCCACGCACGGCCCGACGTAGCCTGCCGCCAGGCAGGGGTGTTCCAGGGGTAAGGGGCGCGGGTTGTGGCCCGCGGGGGCGGGCGCGCCGCCCGGCGGGGGCGGTGCAGCCGACCGGGACGCCCGCTTGCGTTTTTGGTGGGGGCCGCCGCCAGCGCTGCTCCCGCCAGGCACGGGCGGCCCGCCCAGGTCGACCGCGCACAGCGCGGCCGGCGTGGCGAGCAGGGCGGACCGGACGCCCGCCAGCGGGCGCAGGGAAAGCGTGGACGGCGCGCCCGGCAGGCCGATCGGGGGCACGCCGCCCCCACCGCCGCCCAGGGGGCCGCTGCCGCTGCCGCTGCCACCAGGCGGCCAGGGCTGGGGCGCCCGCTCCTCCACCCCATAGCCCGCCAGCCCGCACGCCGCGGACGCGATGACCAGGGTGTCGCCGCCCGGGCCGAAGGCGGCCTGGGCGGGCGCGGAGCCGTCGGGCGGGGAGGGCAGGCGCCAGTGGTGGGAGGGGGCGGGGGGAGGGGCGGCGGCGGCGGGGGTGGTCGCGGCCGCCCGGCCACGCCCTCCCTTCTTCAGGCCCCCACCCCCTCCACTCCCGCCGCCGCCCACACGGTACACGTCCACCGCCGCCGGCCCGACCGCGGCCACCCACCGCCCGCACGGCGAGGCGACGAGCGCGGTGACGGGCGGGATGGCCGGGTCGGCGGACGACAGCGGGGCGGCGGAGGCGGAGGGGGTGGCGAGGGCGGGCGGGCGCAGCACGGCGAGGAGGCGCGCGCCTGCTGCCGTCTCGCCGGCGGCCCCGGCGCCACCCTCCTCACCCGGCAGGCTCACCACTGCCACGCTGCCGTCCGGGGCGGCCGAGCATAGCCAGGGGGCGCCGCCCGTGCCCGCCCCCGGCACGAACGCCAGGGCGACCGGGGCGGGGAGGCCCGGCGGGAGGGCGACCCGGCGGACGGGCGGCGGGGTGGCCGGGGCCGCCGCCCCCCGCCCCCCGCTGGACGGGAGGGCGGGCGCGATGCAAAACAGTCGCCCGCCGCCGCCGCCGCCCCGGGCCGCGCCCGTGCTCCGGCTGCCCAGCGCCAGCCACAGAGCCTCCGACCCGCCCGCCCCACGCGCCAGGGCGCCACAGCCGGCATGGTCCACCCCAGCCAGCGTCACGCGGGCCAGGCGGGCCGGGCGGGCCGTCACGTCCACGGGCGCGCCCTCCCGCCACCCCCACCCCGCGTTGGGGCCGGCCTCCTGGGCCGCCCGCCCCGCCGCCCGCCCCAGCGCCCACACGTCCGCCGTCCGCCGGGAGACCGCCAGGATGAGGGGCGGGTCCGGGCCGGCTGCAGGGATGAGCGCCGTCAGCGGGGCCTGTGGCGCCCGGGACAGGCGGGCCGGGCGGGCGCCGCCAAAGCCGGCCGCGGTCGCCGCGTGGATTAGGACGTGCGCGTCATTCCCGCCCGACGCCAGCAGGGGCGGGGACGCGCCGCCGCCGCCGCCGTCCTTCCTGCCGCGCCCGCCGCCTGCCTTGCGGCCCGGGATCAGGGTCAGGCAGCGGACGTCATGCGTGTGCGGGCGCTTGGCCGGGCCGGCCACCCAGGCGGGGGGCGGGGCGGAAGCAGAGGCAGGCACGGCCGCGCTCGGGTGCGGCGGCGGGGCGGCCCGGAAGCTGGCGACCCCGCCGTCCGCGCCCGCCGAAAACAGTTCCAGCGGGGCCGACAGGGAGGGCGGCGGGACGGCGACGAGGGCCAGCACGTCCGCGGCGTGCGCGGCCGGGAAGGCCGCCACCTGCGCGCCCGTGGCCCCGCACCACAGGCGGACCGCCCCCGCCGCGTCGCCCGTGGCCAGGGTCCCATCCGCCAGCACGGCCACGCACCAGACGGGCGTCGCCTCAGCGCCGGCGCCGCCAGCGGTCGAGGCGGACCCGCCCGCGTCAATGCGCAGGACCTCCCGCCCACTGCCCACATCCCAGACGTGGACGGCGCCCTCCGACGTGCCGCACGCGAGGGAGGCGCCAGACGGGTGCCAGGCGACGCAGAGCGCGCGGCCGGGCGTGCGAGGGAGGGCGCGCACCAGGGCCGGGCCCTGCCCCGCCCCCGCCGGCCCGGGCGCCAGGATGCGGATGCCGCCGTCATCGCACGCCGCGGCCAGGCGGGTGCCGGCCGGGTCGGGCGCCAAGCCCCAGACCGCGCCGCCGCCAATGTCGGCGGGCGGCGCCGCGGGCGCGCGCGTGGGTGGGCACCACTCTGTCACCCGCCCGTCCAGGCCGGCGCTGAACAGGCGGGCCGTGCCGGCGGGGGTGGACCCGGCCCGGGACGCCTCGTCCGCGTCGGCCGCCCAGGCCAGGGAGGTGATGGCGGCGCCGTCCCGGCCCGGTATGCGCTGTGTGTGTGTGTGCGTGGAAAAAATAAGGAAAAGGGGCGTGAGGAAAAATGAGGTTGCTTGCTGGTGTGTGCCTGCTGGGGTTTTTCCCACCTCCCGTTTCTCTCTCTCGGCTCGGACACGCCGACAACACGCGGGACGTGCGTGCGCGTGCTTGTCTTGTTACTCTCCGTCAGCGGCCCCGGGTCATTACTCCCGGCGTTCGGAATTTGATGGTATAAAATGGTTCCTCACGGCCGGGAGAAAAAAAAAAAAAGGAGAGGGGAGGGGGGAGCGGGGGGCGGCGGGCGGCCCTGGCGGCCGGCGGCCCGCTCTTTCGTCGTCTCTTCGCGCTAGCCCCGCCCCGCCCTCCCGGGGCGATGAAGCTAGCCCGCAACCTTCCCCTCCCCCCCCCCCCCACCCACCACACCCCATCACACTCACCACAATACTGGCCCACGTCCCACCATCCCACAGCTCGATCTCGCCGTCGTCCCGGGCGGCCGCGAGGACCGCGCCGTCGGGGCGGGCGGCCGCCGCGACGACCGGAGTCGGGGACCACGGGACGAAGCGGACGCGGTGGAGGGCGACCAGGCCGGCTTCGTCGTCGGTGGGTGGGCCCTCGGTCGCAGTAGCCCCGGCGCTGCGGGTGGAGGTGGTGGCAGCGCGGCCGCCCGTGCGGGCGGCCTTTGCGGCGCGAAGGGCAGGCATTTGTGTTCGTCGGTTTTTATTGCTCCCTTGCGCGTGATAGTGGCTGCGGGGCTGTGCAGGGCTGTATAGCACGTCAGTCAGACTTGCGCGGGCGTGCGTGATGGTGAGCAAGCAGAGCGCCGGGCCCGGGTGCGCGGGGCCGGTACTAAATAGGTACAGAGAATAGAGAATAGAGAGGTGAGAGCAAACATGCAAACATCGAGCCACTCCATTCCACTCAACCCGCAGACTCCGCCCCTTCCGTCAACCTTTCTTGCGCAAATGTCCGCACTCAAGAAGCTGGCCGGCCCCCTCCTCCGGGTGGCGGGCTCCCGGGCCATGGCCACGGGCGAAGCTCCCGGCCGCAAGGTGGCGGTCATGGGCGCGGCGGGCGGGATCGGCCAGCCCCTGTCCCTGCTGATGAAGGTAAAACGCAAAGCAGGGGAGGCGGCGCGCGGCGCGCTTTGTGCTGCCCTCGCTCCCCACGCGGCGGCTCCTTTTACCCGGTCAGTCAGGGTGGTTGGGCACGCCACCTCCACACACGTGTTGGCTACATTTTAGGCGTGCCCTGTGCGGGTACAGGGCGGGATTGACCCCTTGTTAGGCCGCACGCCAAAGCCTTTCTTCTCTTTTTGGTCGCGCCGGTTCCCTCGCGCCGCCGCCGGCCGCTCGCTGTCTTTCTCGCGGCTGCTCACCCCCCCGGCGCCCCCTCCACTCCTTTCCAGATCAACCCCTACGTCTCCGAGCTTTCCCTGTACGACATTGCGGGCACGCCCGGCGTAGCGACGGACCTGTCCCACATTAACTCCAAGGCGGTCGTCAAGGTGAGCAGAAGGAGAAAGGGCGACGACGACGGCCCGTGAGCGCGAATGGGGGTGCGGCAGGGCGGGCGTGCGCCTGTTTCCTAGTGAGGCTGGTCGACTGGCCAGGCCACTTTTTCCCGCGCCACCTGCCCAGGACAGGACGCGATCGATCAGTGACACGCCAGGCATTGGTGGCGCCGCTGTGGAGGGCTCGGCGGAGCGCAGGCAGCGTGAACGGGGCAGCAAGCGATCTCAACCCTCGCGCTCGCGCGCTCAACCTTTTTTTCTCATTTCCCAGGGCTACGCCGGCCCCGACCAGCTGCACGAGTCCCTCAAGGGCGCGGACCTCATCATCATCCCCGCGGGCGTCCCCCGCAAGCCCGGCATGACCCGGGACGACCTGTTCAAGATCAACGCGGGCATCGTGCGGGACCTGGTCGCGGCCGCGGCCGAGGTCGCGCCCAATGCCATCCTCAACATCATCTCCAACCCGGTCAACTCGACCGTCCCCATCGCCGCCGAGGTCCTCAAGCAGAAGGGCGTGTACGACCCGCGCAAGCTGTTCGGGGTGACCACCCTGGACGTCGTCCGGGCCCGCACCTTTTTCGCGGGCGCGGTCGGCGCGGACGTGGCGGGCGTGGAGGTCCCGGTCGTGGGCGGCCACGCGGGCGTCACGATCCTGCCCCTGTTCTCCCAGGCGACGCCCTCCGCCAACAGCCTGGGCGCCGACAGGCTGGCCGCCCTGACGGTCCGCACCCAGGACGGCGGCACCGAGGTGGTGACCGCCAAGGCCGGCAAGGGGTCCGCCACCCTGTCCATGGCGTATGCGGGCGCCCTGTTTGCGGACGCGTGCATGCGCGGCCTGAACGGCGAGGCGGGCGTCGTCGAGTGCACCTACGTCGAGTCCACCGTCACGGCCGCCCGCTTCTTCGCGTCCAAGGTCCGCCTGGGGCCTGATGGCGTTGCCGAGATCATGGGCCTGGGCAAGCTGACCCCGGCCGAGCAAGCGGGCCTGGACGCCCTGCTGCCGGAGCTGCAGGAGTCGATCGAGAAGGGCGTCGCCTTCGTGCGGGGCGGGTGAGGGAGGCATGAAACGGAGACAGGAGGTGGTGGTGAGTGCGTGGAGTGTTGATGCGCTACTCTTTTTTACTTCTGTGAGCGCACGCACACGGCCTGCACAAGCCAAATGGCGTTCAAAAAAAAAGGCGGAGGGTGAGTGCGTGCGTGGGGCGGCGTGGCCTGTCGAAATTCTCTCTCCTCGTCCATTTTTTCTTGCCCACCCCCACCCCCATCCCCCATTACCGCGCCTTGCGCGCGCGTTCAACCCCGCCCGCCTCCCCGTCTCCCCTGCCGCCAACGCGGCCGTCGACCAGCCCGTTCGCCGCTTCCCCCCCGTCCAGCCACCCGCCCACCACCCGGGCCCCGCCCTCCGCCCACCAGGGCACCACCAGCACTGCGACGCCCACCCCCAGCGCGGCCGCGGCGGCCAGGACGGGGCCGCAGTCGGCCGGCATCAGGCCACCAAACAGGAGCGGCTGGACGGTGATGGCGATGGGCAGGTGGGACGGCGGGCCCAGGCCGGGCGCGTAGAAGCCTTTGGTCGTCGCGGTGATGGTGAGAATGATGGTGGCGGGGGCAGAGGCTGCCCCGCCGCCACCCCCCCCCCGCACGGGGGCGCGGGTCGTGTCCAAGAGGGAGCGACGCCCGCCCGCAGCTGTGCGTGGCTGCTGGCTGGCGTGCGTTCCTGCCGGCTGGCCTCCGTGCGCCTCCTCCTCCACGTGAATGCCCACGCTCGCCGGGATGGTGGACGGGTGGGAGACCCGGACCTCGTAGGGCGTGTGGGCGGCGAGGCCAGTGATGGAGTAGCTGGGGTAAGGAATGAGATGTGTGTGGGGGGGGAGGAAAAATGAAAATGAGTTTCTCTAACTTCTCCTCTCTCCTCTCTCATCCCTGCCACACACCGCTTGCCCGCCACGGGCGAGCCCGCCGAACCCAACGGGATCAGCTCCGGCCTCAGCAGGACCCCCACCGGGAGGAGGGTGAGCGGGGAGGGGTGGGAGGCTGTGGTGGAGGCGACGGCGGCAAGCAGGAGGAGGGCCGCCACCATGGGCGGCATGGTTTCTCGGGGAAAAAAATGCTCCTCTAACAACCCCTCGCCCGTCTCCCTCAACTCTCCTTCTTCCCCGCCCCACTGATCAGGGCGACCGCGCCCAGTGTCACGCCCGCCCCCAACACTTGGACGGGGCCCAACCGCTCGCCCAGCACCAGGAACCCTGTCCCCGCCGCAAAGGCGGGCGTTAGGAAGGTGAGGGCAGACAGCCTGGTCAACGACCCGCGTGACGCGTTGTAGAAGAAGACGCCGTACGAGGCGGCCGACCCGAGCAGGGAGACGTATGCCAGCAGGCCCACGTCGCTCGCCGTCAGCTCACCCAGCCGCCCCACCAGCTCCGGCCCCTCCCGCACGGCCGCCAGCAGGGCCAGCGGCACGCCGCCCAGGAGGAGGTGCCAGCCCGTCGCCTGGACCGGGTCGACGAAGCGGGCGACCCAGGGGACGAGGACGGTGCCCACCGCCATCGCCTGGGCCGCGCACAGCATCCACCACTCGCCCGAATCCCAGAGCGACCAGGGGGTGGCCGATGCGGTGGCGGCGGCGGCGGCAGCGGCGGCAGCAGACACAGCCGCCGCAGGCACAGCCGCCGCATCCACTCCGCCACCCTCCGCCATGCCCAGCCAGGGCGCCAGTGCTGGGAACGTCCCCGCCAGCAGGGCCGGCGGGACTTCCAGCAGGCACAGTCCGGCCACGCCCACCCCCAGGCCCACCACCCCGGCCCCCGACAGGGACTCCCCGTACAGGAGGGCAGACAGCGCGGCAACCGTCAGGGGTTGGGAGTCAATGATGACCGACCCCAGGCCCGCGCTGGTGCGCCGCAGGCCCTCCGCCAGGAAGCCCTGGAACATGGCGCCGTCCACCAGGGCAAAGAGCGCGATGGCGCGCCAGGCCTCCAGGGAGGCCGGCCGGGGCCGGCCCTGGCGGTCGGCCCAGGCGATGAGGGCGGCGCCGGCCGGGATCAGGCGGACGGCCGCGACGAACAAGGGCGTGGTGTGCGGCTCCAGCACCTTCATGGCCGTCATGGAGGACCCCCAGAAGAAGAAGGGCGAGATGAGGAGGGCGGTGGCGGCGAGGGAGGCGGCGGTGGTCGTGGCTTGTGGGGGCGGGGCGGGCGAGGAGGAGGTCGCCGGCGGGCCGCCCTCGCGTTCACCATCCTCGTCGCGGACCACGCACGCCGCCTCCACGCCCGTGCCGTAGCAGTCGACAGCAGGGGAGGGAGCCTGCGGGTCGGCCTGGCCTTCCTCGGACGCCCTCAACAGGGTGAGGCGGGCGGGAGGTGGCGGGAGGCGGGGAGGGCGAACGCCGATGGCTACCTGCGCCGGGCGCATGCGGGGGATGAGGGAGGGACGCATGGCGGGCAGATTGGCTGTGCACCGCTCAGGGGTGAAGATGCGCAGGTGTCCTGAGGTTCTGGACGTTCTCAATCAATTCCGGCGCCCTGCGGTTGCGTGGGGCGCGGCGGGAAATTAAAAGAATGAAGCGCGAGACAAACGCGCGGTTTGGTTCAGAACGAATTCTCTCCTCGCGCGCCCCGCGCCCCCGCGCCCCCACGCCCCCCCCCACACCATGCAGGTTCCGCCCTCGTCGCCTACCCTCCACGAGGATGCGGGACCACCAGGGCAGCCCCACGCGCAGCCCCCACCTGCCCCGCACCCCACTGCAAGCGCCCTGGGCGGGTGCCGCACGGGCGCGTCGCACGCGCCGCACCCGCCACCTGCCAAGCCACCCGCCAAGCCACCCGCCGTCCCTGCCACCTACGGCACGGTCTTCACCAACCACAAGGCCGGCATGAATGCCGTCGACTTTGACCGCGTCAAGCGGGCCACCTACGAGGCCTCCATCGGCAGCGCCCACCACAAGAACGAGCAGCGGAAGGAGGCCGACCTCCAGACCCGCCTTGACAGGCTGGCCGCCAAGGCCGCCCGCCTCTCGGTGGCTGAGGTCTCGGCCGCCACCGCGTCCACGTCCGGGAGGGTGGCCGAGCTCATCGCCACCCGGGACAGGGGGCGCGTGTGGGTGGTCGTCGACATGGACGCCTTCTTCGCGGCGGTGGAGGAGAAGGACGAACCAGCGCTGGCGGGCACGGCCTTTGCCGTCGGGTCGGTCTCCATGATCTCGACCGCCTCCTACGCCGCGCGCGCCCACGGCATCCGGTCGGCGATGCCCGGCTTCGTGGCGCTGAAGCTGCTGCCCTCCCTGCGCTTCGTCCCCCCACGCTTTGAGAGGTATGTTGCGGAGGCGGCGGCGGTGCGGGGCGTGCTCGCGGCCTTTGACCCGCACTTCCATGCGGCGGGCCTGGATGAGGCTTACCTCAACCTCACTGTATACTGCGGCCGGACGGGCAAGGACGGCCTGGCCGCCGCCCACGATGTACGGGCCGCCATTCGTGAGGCCACCGGCCTGGCCGCCTCGGCCGGCGTCGCGCCCAACCGGATGCTGGCGAAAGTGGCGGCCGATTTTGGGAAACCCGACGGCGTGTTTGTGGTGCCGTCGGCGGACGCGCCCGCCCTGGATGCATGGGTGTCTAGCTTACCCGTCCGCAAAGTGCCGGGCATTGGCCGGGTGGCCGAGCGGACGCTGGGCGCCCTGGGCGTGCGCACCTGTGGCGACCTGTACGCGGCGCGCGGGCTGGTCAGCCTGCTCTTTTCACGGGCGTCAGCCGACTTTTTCTTGGCGGTCAGCCTGGGCGCAGGGTGTGATGAGGAGGGTGGTGGCGCCGAGGCTGACGGCGACGACACGGCCGCCGGCCGCCGCGGCATGTCCGCCGAACGCACGTTCGCCCCGACCCGCCACCGGGGCGAGCTGGAGGCGCGGGTCCGCAGCCTGGCGGCCCGCCTGGCGCGCGGGTGCGCGAGCGAGGGGCTGGCGCCCCGCACGCTGACCCTCAAACTCAAATTGGCCAGCTTCGAGGTGCGGAGCCGGGCGACGGGGTTGAGCGGGGCGGCGGTGGCGGCTGCGGTGGCGGCGGCAGCGGCGGCGGTGGCGGTGGCTCCGGCAGCGGCAGCGACGGTGCCACCGCTTTCCCCCCCTCCACGCCCTGCGGTGGCGGTGGCGATGGCCGGCGAGGCCTGCCCAACCCTGGCGGGCGTGGGCGCCCCCGCGTCCGGTCCCCCCTCCGACGCTCCCACCTCCGATGCTGACGATGACGATGATGAAAATGACGACCTGGCCCACCCCACCCCGCCCGCCGTCTCCGCCCTGGCGGACGCCTTGGCGTCAGCTGGGCTGAGGCTGCTGCGGGCGGAGCCCGTGTGCGATGTGCGCCTCCTGGGCTTACGCCTGAGCAATTGGGCACCCCGGCCCGGCCGCGGGTCATCGCTGCCGCCGGGCCAGCGCGGGCTGGATGGGCTGCTGGAAAGGCGTGCTGGGAAGGCGACGCCAGACGCGCCATGCCCGCCGCCGCCACACCCACCAGTGCAGCAGCAGGCTGTACCTGCGCCCGCACCCGCACCTGCGCCCGCGCCCGCGCCCGCGCCCCCGCCCGCGACCTGGTCCTGCCAGCTTTGCACATTTGCTGGGACTCCTGCCCACAGCCTGCGGTGCGGAGTGTGTGATGGGTTGAGGGGGGCGAGGGTGGGGGACTTGATCAGTGGAGGGGGAGCTCCCCCTCCAGAGCCAGAGAGAAAGAGGTCTAGGGGTGGTGGTGGCAGCGGTGGGCAGCACCAGCGGGGTGTGGCGGCGATGTTTGGGCGGGGGAAGGGCGTGGGCCGGGGTGGGGGGTAGGGGGGATGATTTTTGGAGAGACTGATGTGATGCGATGCGAAGAGGAGGAGCTCCCACCGAGCTCCCACCGAGCTCCCACCGAGCTCCCACCGAGCTCCCACCACAAGGCGCGCTTCCCTCAGCTCTGACAAATCCAGCTCCCTTTCCCCCCTACCACCTCTCCCCGGCCTCCGCATACACACGCAACCAGAGTGGAGAACGAAAAAGCAAAATCCACACGCACATCCTGTTGACTTCTTCCCACCCCCCCCTGCCGATCCTTCCCCGTCCCAGCTCACTCCCTCGAGGGGCCTCGCCCCGGCGGGTGATAATCAAGCGCTCGCGCTCGCCGCCACCTTGGCCCGCTTCGCCACAATGTCCTTGACCGCCGCCTTGATCGCATCCTCGGCCAGCATGGAGCAGTGCAGCTTGACGGGCGGCAGGGCCAGGTGGCGCGCAATGTCAGTGTTTTTGATGGTCGTCACATCCTCCAGCGTCCGCCCTTTCACCCACTCCGTCGCCACAGAGGAGGACGCGATGGCCGACCCGCACCCGAAAGTCTTGAAGACGGCGTCCGTGATGTTGCCGCCATCGTCGACCTTGATCTGCAGCTTCATCACGTCCCCGCACGCCGGCGCGCCGACCAGGCCGGTCCCGACGTTCGGGTCCGACTTGTCAAAGGAGCCCACGTTGCGCGGGTTTTCGTAGTGGTCGACGACCTGAGGGTAATGGGTGGATGAGGAAGGTGGGGAGATGTGTGTGGGGAGGTGGGTGGGGGGGTGGGGGTGGGGGGGTGGGAGGAGGGAGGCGTGTGAGGTGTGAGGTAGAGCGAGCGGGCCGGGCCGAGGGGGGCGGGGCGTGATGGATGGAGAGCGGGCCAGCAGAGGGTTGGAAGGAGAAGCGAGAAGCGAGAACGAGACGGCGTGGTGTCTCCCTCCCTCTTCCCGGCGGCCTCGCCTTGTTCGCCAGGCCCTCCCCTGCACGACCCCGCGCGAGTCCGCACGCGCACTGCGCCCACCAGTGTGGCGCTCCACCCCCTCTAACTCTTGCAACACGCACGGCGTGGCCGGTCGGCCGCGTTCCTGCACGCGGGAGCAGCAAAACACACAGCAAAGACCTCGAAATTTGTGCCCTCTCGACAAAAAATCAACGCACGTTCTTGTGGTATGCCCGGCCGGACGACGAGGCGACAGCAACCCGCCGCACCAGCCCGCTGGGGGATGCGACGGAGGCGCTGCGCAGGGCTGCTGCGGCGGCGGCACGGAGGGCGAGCATATTTGGGTGAGCGTGGTTAGAAAAGAAATGAAAGTGGAAGAGTGTCATTTGGCGAAAGTTTTTTTTTTTCCTCTTTCTTCTCCCCGTCCACACACGCACGCCCTCTCCACTCCTTTCTTTTGCATGCTGCCACGCCCACTCACCCGCGTTCCCTTGACCACCGACGACCGGGAAGACGTATGTAGATCTGAGGAGATGCCCGCATGCCCGCACGTTTTTTGTTTTGTTTTTTCTCATGCGCGCCCTTCTCTCCTCTCTCATACAGCTCGAGGCCATCAAGCGCGACCGGGCCGCCGCCGCAACGACCACAGCTCCTCTCCAAATCGTCCAGGCGAACGCGGAGACGACACCCGCTGCAGGACAGCCCCAGGTAAAATAGGGAAGAGAAGCTCAGAAAAAAAAAAAAACGTGCGCACGGCTTGACCTCGACCTCTCGATCCTGCAGGCGCGGCCCGACTGCGGCTGCAGCCGACCGTCCAGAAAAGAGATGCGGGCCCGATCCTTCCTGGAGACTACGGCGCCCTTATTCCTTCCAGGTGGAGGTCGTTCGCGGAAATGGAAGGGTGCTCCTGCCTTCATCTTGTCAGCCCTTACTCGTTCGTCTCTCCATCCATTCATCCCCGCACTCAGACCCGCCTCACTGTCGCCCAACGCATCGGCCTCGCCGGCTAAACTAAGAAAAGCAATGGAGGCACGTTCTCTCGTACTGGTGGGGCGCGCCACCACCGCCCGCCGCCTGGCCTGGTGTGCCCGCGCGCGCCTGCCAGCGGCAGGCCGCTCCGCCGCCGCTCCGCCACCTCCCGCCTGCCGCCTGCTATTTTCGCACAGGGCACCCGGTGGGCGGTGGGTGGTGACTGCAGCCGCGGGCGCGGGCACCGGCCAGGAGGTGTGGAAGAGAGAGAGAGAAGAGAGAGAGACGCCCACGCCCACTCACCCTCACTACTCTTTTACCAAGATCTCATCATCACATCATTCCTTGTTTGCCCAGATCGAAGTCAAGCTGCGCCTCCCTGACGCGGCCGCCTACGGCGCCGTCGCCGCCGCCCTGGGCGGCCCCCCCGCCCGCAAGGCCACCCACCACCAGGAAAACTTCTTCTTCGACGGCCCCGGCAAAGAGTTGGGCGCGGAGCGGGCCGTCCTGCGCGTCCGGTACTACGACACGGACCGCCGGGCGCTCATCACGCTGAAGGGCAAGCAGATCCTGGTGGACGGCATCGGGCGGGGCAGCGAGGTGGAGGCGGACGCGCCCGACCCGAAAGCCGCACGGGCGTGGGTGGAAGACCCCAGCGGCTTGCTCGCCCTCGACCTCCCCCTCCTCCGCGACGGCGTCGCGTCCCGCTTCGGCGTCTCTTCCCTGGTCTGCCTGGGCGGCTTCGAAAACGTGCGCCAGGAGTTCCCCTTTGCCGGGCACACCCTGGAATTGGATGAGACCCGGTTCGCGTGGGGCACGCTGTACGAGATCGAGGTGGAGAGTGGGGAGCCCGAGGTCGTCAAGGCCAAGCTGGAGGCGCTCCTCAAGGAGCACGCCATCCCGTTCTCCTACTCCACCACCACCAAGTTCCACAATTTCATCACCGGCGGCCAGGCCGAGGAGGAAGGGCGGTGAGTGCGCGAAGGATGGGCACAGCGACGCGGGAAGGCGGGAGCGTGTGTATTGATGCTACAGTTATTTCCCCTACTCTCCGTCCACCCCGACCGCGCTCCACGACCGAAACGTGTGGATGTGCGAGCAGATCGCCCGCATCGCGTCGGTGGGTGGGGCACCCGCCCGGCCGACAAGGAGGCCGTGTACTTCCAGGCCCAGGCCGGCCTTGGCCGCGTCCAGGCGGGACAGCACGCTTTCTGAGGGTGGGGCGATCTCGCCGTCCGTCACCATCAGAATGTCCGCCCGCGCCCAACAGATGCCGCCTGCTGTGGCGTCCTCCGACTCTAGGCGGGCCAGGGACCGCTCCAGGGGCGCGTCCGCGTCCGTACCCCCGCCGAAGCTGCCCCTTAAAAAAGCCAGGAGCCGGGCGAGCGCGTCCGGGTCGCTCAGGCGGACGTCCAGCTCCGTCACGTCGCCCGGGCCCGAGAACGCGTACAGGAAGCAGGCCCGCCCCGACCGGCGAGCTGCCCGCGCGCACTCCAGGGCCACGGCCTTGGCCACCGTCTCCCGGGCGCCCGCCATGGAGCCGGAGGTGTCCAGGCAGACGATGATGGGCCCCAGCTCGGCTGCGGGCCGCACCTCCAGCCGGCCCGTTGTCCGGGCGGGCTCCCCGTCCAGCCAGCCCGTGCGGTCGTAGGAGAGGAGCGTGCGCTCGGCGCGGCGGGCCAGGTGGAGCAGGCGGGCGGGGCGGGAGCCGGTGATGATGGTGGTGCCGTCCTGGCCGGGCGAGCCCCGCCCGCGCGGCCAGCCGGCAGCGACCAGGTGCGCCTCGTGGGGGAGCATGCGTGAGAGGTCGCCCGACCGTGCCAGGCCGGCCGTCTCCTCAGGTTGCAGCGGGGAGCGCAGCACGCCGGGCGGGCGACGCGGGGCGTCCACCTGGGCGGGCGCCCGCCGGAGCGGCCCCTTCCCCGCAGCCCGCCCCAGGGAACGCACGAGGTCCCGTAACTCCTTCAACCGCTCCAGCTTCGCCGACAGGGCGGCCACCTCCCGCCAGCCCGCGTCATCCCGCCACAGGGCGTGCGCGGTGTCGAAGCCGCGTGGACCGTCGATGAGGCCCGACAAGTCGTCGAACGCGGCCTCCGCGTCGCCCAGGGAGTCCGCGACAGGCCGCCACTCGGCCTCAAACTCATCCGCCAGGGCGGCCGCAATCTCATCGGCCGCGGCCTGCTTGTTGGCCGCGGCCGCCGTGGCAGCGGCCTGGTCTGGCTGAGGGGCTTGCTGCCGGTCCTCCTCCTCGGAATCCAGGGCCAGCTGGAGCGTGTCTCCCTGCGGGCGGCGGGGCTGGCCGGCCCCACCACCCGTGCCCGACTGGAGAGCCTCCGCCGCAGCTTTCTCCCAGTCCACTCCTTCCTCGCCCGCCGCCCCGCCCGCCGCGTCGTCGTCGGGCGGGGGCGCGTCCGACGCACTCATCCCACCCTCCCCTGCCGGCGCGTCCGGGTCGGGCTCGCCCGGCTCGCCTTTAGGGCGCTGTTCGGGCGGGGGTGGGGGCGGCTGCCCTGCTTCCTCGTCCATCCCGGCCTCCGCCTCCGCCACGCGCTTCTCGTATTCGGCCACGACGCCTAGCAACTGCATTAGCAGGGCATCCAATAGTGCTGGGTGGCGCCGGCAGAAGCGGGGCAGGTCCAGGGACGCCAGGGCGGCCACGAGGGCAGCGCTCAGCTTCTCGTCTGGCCAGGCCGCGCCAGGGTCGGGCAGGGCGCCCACGCGCAGCCGCGCCTTCCACGCGGCCAGCGCCCGGGCCCGCTCGTCAAGGGCCACGGGTCCGGTCGTCCCAGCCAGGTCCATGATGGCCTGGACCGCGTCCGGCGAGAGCTGTAAGGACCGGGCGAAGGCGGGGGAGAGGAGGTCGCCCAGGGAAGAGGTGGGGGGCGTGGGGGGTGTTGCCCGAGCAGGAGCAGCAGCGCCGCGCCTCCTGGCTCCAGGCCGCGGTGGGCGCTGCGCTCGAGGGGCAGCACCGTGACTGCCGGCCCGGCTAGCCGTGGCGACCCTCCCCGCCATGGTGCGTGAAGGGCGTGTGTGAAACAAACCCGACCGCATTCGCGGAGTGGCTTTACATTTTTTTGTTTTTAATTCTTCACCATGCCCCTCGGCTCCCGCCCCGATTTCGGGGACGCCAAGTATGCGGGCCTGGAGCTAGGCTTTGGCGATGCTGACGTCGTTTCCGACCTGGAGATGGCAACCGGGTCGGGCTTTGACTTTCTGGTGCGCCCGCTCGCACTGAGCCCGACACGCCGGGCGGTGGGTGCCCTGGGCGGCGTCCCCGCCGGCCCGCCGCCCCCACCGTTCGCCCCGTCCGACCTACTGCTGTCGGCCAGCCAGTGGAGCACACAGGTAGGCGACGAGAGAAAGGAGAGTCGAGTGGCGAATCCGCCCTAGTTCTCGATCTGCTAGCCAACTTCAACCTCTCCTCCATTTTTTTTTGTTCATCTCCATTTTCAGGTCGTCGGCAAGACCTCGCCCTGGATCGACGCCGACTCTGCCGACCCCGCCCTCCGCGCGGACTCGGAGGCCGCGCTCCGCCAGGAACTGGACTGGGCGGCCCACCTGTCCCTGCAGGCCTGCATTGTCAGCGGCGGCGCGTGCAGCGGGCCCAACGCGGCGCGAGTCATCAACCAGGTCACGCACGGCCTGGGCGGCATGGGCGTGTGGGTGCTTCTGCCCCTGGCCGGGGGCGGGCTGGCCATGGCAGATGAAGCTGGTGCAGCCGGGGCGGCGGCAGTGGCGGCGGGCGGCGCGGCCGACCCCTGGCTCGCCTGGCAGGCGCTGCGGTCGCTCGGGGAGGCCTCCACCCGCCTGGGCGTGGTGTTGCAGCTCCCCGCCTCCCCGCCCCCGCCCGGGGCCCTGGACCGGTGGATCGGGGAGCCCCTGCGCGCGGTCATCCTGCCCGTCGCCGCCTTCACGCCCAACCGGCGCGGTTGCCCGGTCCTGGGGAAGGCGCACCAGGCAGCGCTGGAGGCGCTCTTTGCGGCGGGGGTGCAGGTCATCCTTGGCGGGCCGACCCCGCCGCCCGGCCGGTTCGGCGCGGCGGCGGGCGAGGGCCCGCAAATGCTGCCACCCTCCCGGGAGGCACCCACCCCCTGGCCCGCCCCCTATTGGGAGTATCTGGCGTTTGCCTTTCGCCGCCCGCCCTCACCCGACGCGGACGCGGCCCTGGAGGCGTCCTACCGTGATTACTTGCAAGCCCCGCTGCAGCCGCTTCAGGACAACCTGGAGTCGCAGACGTACGAGACTTTTGAGCGGGATGGCGCCAAGTATGAGGCGTACGGGGAGGCGGTGCGGCGCCTGCTGGAGGACAGGGCGCGGGTTGAGAAAAAGGGGGGAGCCGCGGCGACCGTCATCATGGTCGTCGGCGCGGGCCGGGGCCCGCTCGTGGCCGCCTCCTTGGCCGCGGCCGACGCGCTCGGCGCCCCCGTGCGCGTTTATGCCGTCGAGAAGAACCCGAACGCAGTCATCACGCTGCAGGGGCGGCTGGCGAGCGACCCGGCCTGGGGGCTGCCAGTGGAGGCACCGCGCGGCGGGGCGGGCACCGCCACCCAGCCCCGCGTCACGCTCATCGCGGGCGACATGCGGGGGTGGACCCCGCCCGAACGGGCGGACGTCCTGGTGTCAGAGCTGCTGGGCTCGTTCGGGGACAACGAGCTGTCCCCCGAATGCTTGGACGGGGCGCAGCGCCTGCTGAAACGGGCGGGCGAGGGCGGGCCGGGCGAGGGCGGGGCCGGCATTTCCATCCCCTCCTCCTACACGTCGTTCCTCCAGCCCGTCTCCGCAGCCCGGCTGTGGGCGGACGTCAAAGGGTATGAAGACCTGGAGCACTCGGAGACGCCGTACGTGGTAAAAATGCACCGGTTCAGCCCGCTGGCGGAGACGGCGCCCGTCTTCACCTTTTCCCACCCGCGCGGCGGAGAGGCCGAGGTTGGCAACGGTGACGCCGCGATGGTGGATGGCGACGGCGACGCCGCCGCCACGCCCTCCACCCCCCCTGCCGATCTAGCTTTAGACCCCCGCGCCAACACCCGGTACGCCTCCCTGACCTTTGCCCGGGCGGGCGCCCCCGCCGGCCTGGTCCACGGCCTGGCCGGTTATTTCGAGACGCACCTATACGGCGGGGTGACCCTGTCCACCCACCCACCCACCCACACGCCCGGCATGGCCTCCTGGTTCCCCATCTTCTTCCCCCTGGCCGTCCCCTTCCTCGCCCCGGCCGGCATGCCCCTGACGGTGCACATGTGGCGGTGCGTGTCGCCCGTTAAGGTGTGGTACGAATGGGCGGTCGCGGCCGCGAGCGGGGCGGCCACCCACATTCACAACGTCAACGGGCGCAGCTACTTTGTGGGATTGTAAGGTACAGAGCAGACGTGTGTGTGCGTGTGTGTGCGTGTGTGTGCGAAAGAGAGCGTGTTGTTTTGGACTATTTTGCATACAGTCTGTGTCCTACCTTCTCCCCATTCCCCTTCCTCTTCACGTGCGCCAACAGGGTCAGCAGCCCCGCCGGCGTCACACCAGGCAGCCGGGCCGCCGCCGCCATGCTGGGTGGCCGCCCCGCGGCCAGGGCATCCCGGTCCTCCGTCGACAGGGGCAGCGCCGCCCAGTCCAGCCCGGCGGGCAGCTCCAGCCCATCCGCCGCCGCCAGGGCGGCCACCTGCTTCGCCGCCCGGGCGGCGTAGGGGGCGTACACCGCGTCCGCGACGGCGGTGGCGACGCAGGAACGGAGCAGGGGAGACGGAGGCTGGCCGGGCGCGGCCTCCACCGCACGCACGCCATCCCACCCGGCCACCAGGCGTGACAGGGCCTCCGCGCCTTCCACGCCCTCCGCCACCGCCGCGGCTGCCACGGCCGCCAGGTCCACATCGGACCGGGTCAGCAGGTCCGCCGCCGAGACCCAGCCCCCATCCTCCGCGGTGCGAATACCGGCCCGGCGCCAGGCGGAGGCCGGCGCGCGGACGGAGGAGAGGATGGAGGCCGCTGCCGCGACCCGGGCGCTGCGCGCGCGGGTGGCGCCCGCCTGCCCGGGCGGCACCAGGCCCGCCGCCTCGGCGACCCGCACCAGCCGCACGTCCGCCGAATCGGGGCGCAGGCCCAACCGAAACTCGGCCCGGGCAGACAGCATGCGGTAAGGCTCGGGCGCGCCCCGGGTGACGAGGTCAGAGATGAGGACGCCGGTGTACGCGTCGGCCCGCCCCAGCACCAGGGGCTCGCCCTCCAACGCCGCCGCCGCCGCGTTCGCGCCCGCCACTACCCCCTGCGCCGCCGCCTCCTCATATCCCGTCGTCCCATTGATCTGCCCCGCCAGGAACAGGCGCGCCAGGCGCTTCGTTTCCAGGGTGAGGGTCAGGCCGCGGGGGTCGATGTAATCGTATTCGACTGCGTACGCAGGCGCAAGGATGGCCGCGCCCGCCAGCCCCGGCACGCTGTCGACGAGGGCGCGCTGGGCGGGCGGGTCCAGCCCGCAGGACAGCCCCGCCGGGTAGATGATGTGCGACTCCAGGCCCTCCGGCTCCAGCCAGACGTGGTGGGTCCGCCCCGGGAAGCGCGCCACTTTAGTCTCCAGGGAGGGGCAGTAGCGGGGGCCGGCCGCGCCGGTGAGCGTGGTGGCCCCGGCCCCGCCCGCCGCGCTGCGGGCGACCACCGCCTCCGTCTCTGCCGTTGTCCGGGTCGCCCACACGGCTACCTGGCGGGTCGGCGGCGTCCATCCGGGCGTGTCCAGGGCGGCAAAGGACAGGGGCACGGGCGGGGCGTCCGAGGGTTGGGAGGGGAGGGCACTGAAGTCAATCGTCCGCCCGTCCAGGCGGGGCGGGGTGCCCGTCTTGAGGCGGCCGACCGCAAAGCCGGCCGCAGCCAGGGTGGCTGCCAGCCCCCCACCCCCCGCGGCCGCGGCGGCGTCCGCGGCGGCCGCGGCCGCGACCTCGGCCGCGCCTGCCCCGACGTCCGGCAGGCGCCCGGCGGGCACAGGCGGGGACGACCCCACATGCACCCGCCCGTTGAGGAAGGTGCCCGTCGTCAGGACGACGGCGGCCGCGGTGATGGCCTCGCCTGAGGCCAGGACGACGCCGCGCACGGTGCCGACCGCCCCTACCCGCTCGACCAGTAGGTCACGGACCGCCCCGTCCACCACACTCAGTCCGGCCACCGCGCTCACCGCCGCCTGGAGGGCCGCCTTGTACCGGCCCCGGTCCACCTGGGCGCGCGGCCCCCGCACCGCCGGCCCCCGCGACCGATTCAGCTCTCGGTAATGAATGGCGGACGCATCCGTGGCGGTGGCCATCAGGCCACCCAGGGCGTCGACCTCCCGCACGAGCGCCCCCTTGCCGACCCCCCCGACCGACGGGTTGCAGGATAGGGCCCCGATGGTGGCTGCCGGGGCGGGGGTGATGAGCAGGGTGGTGGCTCCCCGCCGGGCGGACGCGGCGGCAGCCTCGCACCCCGCGTGGCCGCCGCCGACGACGATGACGTCGACGGCAGGGGACGAGGACGAGGTTGAAGAAGAGAAGGAGGAGGAGGACGCGCGGCCGGCGGCGAAGGCCAGCGCATGCGGGCGTGCGGTTGCCGCGCCGTGGCCGCCCTCGCTCCACGCTCGCCGCACCAAGTATGCGCCAACACCCAAGAGGCCAGCGCTGCTTCGCCGCATGGTGTGTGGTGTGGAAGGCGCGACGGCGCCGCACCGCGCGAAACGAAAGAAACAATGATGCAACTACTTGCTCCTCTCTCCTCTCCTCACCATCCTCATCAAAACCACCGCCGCCCACGCCCCTGGCGCACGCGAGAAGTACAACTCATACGAAGAAACTACCAACACTCGCTCCTCTCCTATCGCTTCTCCCCTATCACTCTTTCTCTCCATCTTCTCGAACAACCGGCCGCATGGCCGCTCCCGCCCCTGGATCCTCAAAGGAGCGTTCGGCTATAAACCCGCCCGCTGGGCTATCCACCTGCCATATGGCCACCTGCCAGGACGCCGGATCGTACGGCGGGGCGGCCCGGGGCGCGCCCAAGCCCGCCCCATGCCCGGCCGCCGGGTCCCACCGCCAGAGCGGGGCCGCAAAGAGAGGGGCGTCCTCCACCAGGTCGGCCCGCAGGCAGGCGACCTCACTGGTGGGCGGCCGCGCCAGGGCCCGGGCCCGGGCGCGCCAGCCCCGGGGTGGGGAGGGCGACCCCCGGGCGACCGCGCCCAGGGCAACGTACCCAGGCGGCGGGCGGGGCTCCCACAGGGTCACGGGAAGGGCGCCCGTGCCCCGCCAGATGAGGCGGAACCCGGCTGCGGGGGCGGCTGGAGGGAGGGCGTTTTGTGCAGCCGCTGCTGTGCCTCCACCCCCGCCCCCGCCACCACCACCCGTATCCATCCTATACACGCTCACCGGGGCGGGGGGTGGCTCCAGGCCCGGGACGGCGACGTCGCCGGCGGACGCGTAGCCCGCGGGCGGCAGGGGACGCCACACTGAGACGGGCGCGCCGCCAGAGAGCGTGGCACCCGCGCCCGCGGCCACGCTGCCGGAGCGGCCTGCCGTGTGCCAGACCAGGGCGAAATCGACGCAGGGCAGCGCGAGCGGCATGGTAGGTGAGGCTGATGGAGCAGCGGCCATTGGTGTGGCTGCTGCCGCCCCGCCCGCCGCCCCGGCTGCCACCCGCTCCCAGGCCGCCGCTTCCGCGCGCGCGCCTTCCCCTCTCGCGCACGCAGCCGCGCATTCCAGGGCGCCCGCCAGGGCGTCCGCCTGCGTATAAGCCGGACTTGTCTTGATGCCAATGGCGAGAGGCAGGGACGCGTCTAGAGAGCTGCCGTCCGACCCGCCGCCGCCGCCGACGCGGTGCAGCACAACCCGGTCCGCCACACGCCCAGCCGCGGCCGCGCCCGCCGACGGCCGGGCCTCCGCCGCCAGGACGTCCCGCCAGGCGACCACCCACCACAGGGTGACGGGGGTGGTAAGAGCGGGGGCGGAGACGCTCCCGGACTCGGCGGCCCGTTGCAGGGCGCCCAGCCCCGGGCAGGAGAGGAGGGCGAGGCCAGCGTCGGTCGCGACGGCCGCCCGGTCGCCGGGCAGGGCCCAGTGCGCCCCGTACGCCGCGCTCCCCCCCGCCCGGGCGGCCGCGGAGGCGGCGGCGCCGGACGCCGAGTCCCCACCCAACAGCAGTCCCGCCCCCGGCGGGAGGGTGGAGCCCGGGCCGGCCGGCCCGGACGCGGCGGCGACGGCCGTGGCCGCGGCCGCCCGGCGCAGGAGGTCCTGGCCCAGCTCGGCCGTCCGGGCGGCCGGCCCCGCCGCCCCGCCCAGCAGCAGGCCACCGCCCGCGGCCGTGGCGGTGGTGGTGGCGGCGACGGCATCAGGGGGCCCTCCCACTGGCCTACCCTCACCCCCGCCAGACCCAGGCGGCAGGCCCAGGGCGGCCGGCCCGCCCCGGGCGACGCGGGGCAGGCGGGCGCGGCCAGCCGTCCCGCCGCCCTCGGCCCCACCGCCACCACCGCTCACGCTGCCGGCGTTGCTGGTGGCGCCCGACCGGCTGCCCTCGCCCGCCAGGGCATCCAGCCCCTCCAGGGCGGACGATACAAAGTCCAGGCCACCCGCGACCGGCTGGGTGACGGCGCCGACCAGGCCGGAGCCGACGCCGCGCATGAAGCCGGCGACGCCCGTCGCGAGCGCGCCCTCCAGCGGGCGGGCGACCAGGCCGGTGACGCCCCGGAGAATGCCCCGTCCCAGGGCGCCCCCACCCTCCGCCAGGCCGGATCCGACGCCCGTGATGGATCGCTCGCCCCGGGCGGCCGCCCGCTCGGCCGCAAAGGTGGTGTCGGACGCCAGGCCGGCCACGCCATCGGAGAGGGCACCCAGCACGCCGGCCGTGGAGGACAGGACATCGACCGACCGCACGAGCGCCAGGCCCGCTCCGACCGCCTGAGCCCGGGCCCGCCCCGCCAGCCCGCCCCAGAAGGCGGACCGGGGGGCGGCCAAGTCGCTGCCGCCCTCTGCTTCAAAGCCGGCCATCCGGACGGGCGCCCGCTCAAAGGACGCCACGTCCAACACCCAGGCCGCCGCGCCGACCCGCCGGCGCGCCCACCGTGGGCGGGCGGCCCGGTCGGCCCGGAAGGAGACGGCAGCCGTGATGGGGCCGGCGACCACCAGGGCGGCCCGCACGGGCGGGTCCGTCTCTGCTTCTGTGGTGGGAGAAGGGGCGGGGGTGGAGGTGGAAGGGGTGGTGGCGGACGCGCCAGCCGCCGCCGCCGCCGCCGCGCTGCCTTCAGCCAACCGCGCCGCCGCGGCCGCGCACCGCCATACAAAGCCTTCTCCCACCGCCAGCGCCAAGGTTCGATCCACCCAGGCGCCCAAGAGCGGGTAGAAGGCACCCCCGCCCGTGGCTTGGGAGCCCCGGCGGGCGAGGGCGATGGCGTGCAGGAGAGGGGGGTCGGGCGCGGCGAGGAGGAGGTCGGTGCTCGTGCGGGCGCCGCCGCCACCAGCGCTGCCGCGCGGGGTGGCTGACGCAGCAGGCAGAGACGGCAGTGGCGCCAGGACGACCGGGTAGCGCGGCGCGAAGGCCATGTCATCCACCTGGAGCCCGCCCACGTCCAGGACCACCCGCTCGCCCAGGCCGCCCGCGCCGAGGCGGGCGGCGTACGAGGCGGACACGCCGGTCAAGGAGGCGGCCAGCAGTTCCTCCGGGCGGTGGTCGATGATGGAGAGCTCCAGGCGGCCCGCCTCCACGGCCATGTCCACGGGCGGGCCGGCCGCGGGCAGCAGGCCAGGGTCCAGGCCGGCGCTCCCACACCCGGCGCTCCCACACCAGGGTGCCAGGCGGAGGGCGGCCAGGACCGGCCCCCGCCCGACGGCCGCCCCGCCTCCACTCGCTAGCGGGGCGAGGCTACCCGCCGGCCCGATCCCACCTGGCCGGCCCTCCTCCGCGTGGGCGGCGAGGGCGGTGATGGACGGGATCGACGACTCCACCCGCAGCAGCGGTAGGGCACCACCTCCCGGGCGGCTGGGCGTGGCCGCCAGGCCCGAGGCAGCCAGCCCGCCGCCAGAGGAGGAGGACTCGCGGCGGGAGGAGAGTGAGCTGCCGTGCCCGCCCCCGCCCCCACCGTCGAGGGGGTAGCGCGCCGCCAGGGCCGGCCCCGCCAGGGTCCCCGCCACCGCGGCCGCGACGCCGCCTCCACCACCAGCACCACCGCCTACGCTCGCGGCGTCCGCGACTTCCACTTCCTCCACGTTGCACCCCCCGCCAAAGCCGGGCTGGGGCAGAAAAGGGACGGAGGTGAGCGGGGGCAGCGGGCGCCAGGGCACACCCAGGCCCGGCCTGCGGGCGAGGAGCGGGACGTCCGAAGCGTTGACCAGGGCGGCCGGCGGCGCCGCCGCCGCGGCCAGCAACCACAGGACGAGGCGCCCGCCGGGTGCCCGGTCGACCGCGTAGCGCAGGGCCGTGCAGGTCAGGGCGGTCAGGGTGCCGTGCGCCGGGTCGCGGGAGTAGACGACGGCGGTCCGGGGCGGGAGGTGGTGGTGGTCCCGCAGAGGTGCGCCGCCTCCGTCCTCTGCCCCTTCCTCACCCCCGCCACCCCCGGCACCCAGCCACAGTGCTTCGCGTAGGGCGGGCGGCGGCAGTGGGGGCGGCCCCGAGCTGGTCCCCGCGTCGGCCAGGCCCAGCACGCTGGGCACGCGCGTCAGGCCGGGCGGGGCCTGGGGTGGGGGCGGCGGCGCCGACGGCTGGCCACTGCCCCCCCCCCCACAGCCCGTCGCCCGCGTGGGCAGGGCCGCGTAAGCCGGCCCGTCCGTGGGCCCGTCCACGTCCAGGGGCAGCGACCAGGCCCCCGCAGGCGCGCCACCGGCATCCGTGGCCAGGCGGAGCACGACTGCCCGGCGCCGGCCCAGCGCGGGCCAGGAGAGCGGGACCGAGGCGGCGGCACCGCCTGAGGGGAGGTCGATGATGGAGGCCGCGTCCTCCCGCCCACCCCCGCCATCGCCCGGGTGGTGGGGCGCCACCTGCAGTGCCACCCCCGTCAGGTTGGTGACGCACCAGCGTGGGGAGACGCGCAGGACGAGCGGCGGGCGGCCGCCACCCCAGGGCGCGGACGACGCAGCCAGAGCAGCGTTGCCGCCACCCCGCTGCCCCCCGCCAGCCGCACCACAGCTGCTGCTTGCGGCTTCGACCGTCAGGGCCAGGTCCAGGGCGGCCGTCCCGCCGCCCACCCGGGCCCGCAGGAGCGCGGCTGGCCCATCACCGCCCGCCGCGGCTGCCGCTTCCAAGGCCAGCGGCGGTGTCCAGGCCCGGCCGTCACCTACGAGGAGCTGGATCGCGGGGGGAGGGGGGAGGGCCGAGGGGCCGCCGCCGTCGCCGCCACCACTGCCGACCGGCCAGGTCAGCAGCTCCACGCCGCCCGGTGGGATGACGTGGCGGGCGGCTGAAGGTGGCGGGCCCCGCCCGCCCGCCGCCAACGGGTCCATGCCGACCTCCAGGACGGGCGGGCCGGTGGAGGAAGACGGGTCGTCTGCCGCCGCCGCCGCCGCCGCCGCGGCGGCCGCCGCCGCCGCCGCCGCCGCCGGCCCGCTAACGTTGCCACCGTTGCCGCCGCCATTGCCGCCGCCCGCCCTGGGTGCGGGCACCAAGGCCGCCACCACCGGCACGGGCCCCGCATTGCACACCCAAACGGGTGCGGCGATGCGGACGATGAGCGGCGCACCGCACGCGGCCGCCGCGCCTGGGTCGAGGAGCGAGGTTGTCGTGCTGGTTGAAACAGCGCCGCCGCCGCCGTCCTCGCCGCCGGCGTCCGAGTCTACCTCCCAGGCGATGGCCAGGTCGATGGGCGGGCACGCGCCGCCCGGGCGGACGACGCGCAGGGAGGGCGGCAGGGCGGCCGCGCCAGCCCCGGGAATGCCAGCTGCCGGGTGAGCCCACCCATCGCTCAGGATGGCCGGCCCGCCCCGCCCGCCCCACTCGTAGCCCACCGGCAGCAGGGTCAGGGCCAGGCGGCGGCGGGGGTCGGCGCCCGTCAGGGGCACGGTGCCTCCTGACCCGACCAGCCCCCGCCCCGCCAGCCGTGGCGGGCGGGCGCCGTCGTCCCCGCTCGCGCACGACTCCCACACCAACCACTCGGCCGGGATGGGCAGGCAGATGGCCAGCGTGAGCGGCGGGCAGACCCGCACCCGCCAGTCCGTCAGCCCGCCCCGGCGCCGGGGGCGGGTGGCTGTGGTGGAGCTGGTGTCAGCGCCCGTCACCAGGCCCCGTGAGTCAGGAACGGTATCGCCCTCGACGGCCAGGGCCAGCCAGACACGGCTGTTGGCTCCAAAACCCGCACAGGTGACGAGCCGAGTGGCGCCGCCTTCCACGCCCTCGCACGGCAGCGCGTGGGGGCCCGCCGACGCGCCGATCGACCAGGCGTACGGAGTGGTGTCGTCGTTACCCGGTCCATCATCACCTGGTGGCGCAGGCCGGACGACAACCTGGCGGCCGGGCGCCCGCCAGCCGAGGGGCAGGGGCAGGAGCGCGCCGGGTTCGACGAGGCCGAGCGAGGCCACGCCCCCCACCAGCGCCGGTCCTGCCTCCTCCTCGCCGCCCTCCGCCGCCCGCGCCCGGGCCCGCACCCACCGCCGCCGCCGCACAAAGTCGACGGGGCCCCGGGAGCCAGCTCCTGGGGGCGGCGGCCAGGCGGACGCACCAAAGTCGGGAAAGTAAGACCAGCCCGCCTGGTCGGCGCCTGGGCGGTGGGCGTTGTCGCCATTGCCGCCGTCACACCCGCTCGTGTCCACCGCCCAGGCCCCGTCCCACTCCCAGCCGGGTGGTAAGGGCTGGACAGGAAGGTCGGAGGTGGAGGGCGCCACCCGGGCGCCATCCGCCCCGGCCGACCAGCGCTTGCGCTCAGTGGGCAGGAGGAAGCCGCGCGACCCCCACCCCCGCAGCGGCATGAAGCGCTGGTTCTCAAAAAGTTCCAGTAGCATGTCAGCGGAGGGAGGGCGCGTCGTGCCACCCCCATCCATGCCAGCCAGTCCCACCTCCAGGCGTAGGTTCGTGCAATTTTCGAGGCGGGCCAGGGAGCGGAGGACCTCCGTGCGCGGGGCGGCGGGGCCAGCCGCGCCGGCTGCAGCTGGGCGCCAGGTTTCCAGGGCGAGGGCATCGCCACCGCCCGGCAACCGTACGCCCACGACGTCCGTCAGGGCGCCCGTCACGTCCAGGGACAGGGAGTCCCCGCCACGCACGCCCAGGGCCAGGGGGGGCAGGGTCACCCAGGTGCCACGCGGGCCGCCGACACGGATGGCGCGGCAGCCGGAGGAGGCCGCTGCAGAGGTGGTGGTGGTGGCCGGTGTTGCCTGCTCGGCCGCCTCGTCCGCCACCGCCACGGCCGCCAGCTCGAACTGGGTGTCCAGCCACCAGGCCGGTGCGTCCGGACCCGCAGACGGGACAGGGTCCAGGCGCAAGCCAGCGGGGCCGTCGGCGGCCGCCGCGGACGCCCACGAGGAAGCAGCACCGAACTCGACCTGGAGCGTGCGGGTGGCCAAGCGCACGCCCCGGCCCGCGCCCGCCGCCGCATCCCACAGTTCCAGGACCAGAGATGTTGTGGGTGTGCGTGCTGGTCGCCGAGGCGACGCCAGAGCGGCCGCCGCCCCACCCCCGACACTGCGTGACCGGGACCGGCGCCGGGCGGCGGCGGACGAGTCCTGCCCGGTGCCCGGCACGACTGGGTCCAGGCCAATGGCAAGCGTCTCCTCCCACACCGCCGCCGCGCCAGCCTCCTCACCCACCAGCACTGCCCGGGTCCGGCCTTCACCGCCATACCCCGGCATTGCAGGGGTGGACGACGACGTGGAGGCTGCCAGGCGGCAAAACAGCTCCCGCGGTGCCGGCGACGGCGGGACAGGGCTGGCCGGGGTGGCCCTCCTGAGGAACGCGCGCACCACCGCCACGGGCGCCGCACACGGCGCGCCGGCCCCGCCGACGCCATCATCAAAGTCCTCATCCACACGCAGTGCGCATTCGGGCGCGGGCGGGGGTGAGGGTGGCAGCGGTTGCAGGACAGGCACACCCTCGGTGCTCGGCGGCAGCGCCACCAGGCGTGCGCCGCCCCCGCCCTCCCCGCCCTGCAACAGCAGGTCCGCCCGCACGCCCAGCGCGTTGACAACCCGGGTCGGGGCGCAGGTTGAGGCAGACAGGGCAGGTGGTGTGGGGTCGGACGCGGCATCGCTGATCGAGCTCGCTGCGGCCGCCGCCGCCGCCGCCACGCCCGCCGCCCGGCGTGCGGCCGGCGACCAGGCTGCGGCCGCGTCGAGCGCGGCTGCCGCGGTCGCCGCTGACAGGGTCGCCCGCACCGCGTCGCCCGCGGCCTTAATGGACACGTGCACGCCTGGGGCCACGCCGTGCGCACCGTCGCCGCTCACGCCGCACGCGTCTGCCTTGGCAATCAGTTCGCACGGTTCCAAGACGGGCTCCCAGGCGCCACCGCCGCCAGGGCTGGCAGGCGCGCCTCCACCCGCCCCGCCACTGCCGCCGCCGGCCGGGTTCCAGCACCAGAGGGCGGCTTCGAGGCCGGCATACGCTTGGACCACGCCCGGCCCCGGCTGGCGGCCTCCGGCCTCCACACAACCTAGGTGCAGGGCAGCCAGCGGGCGGCGGAAGCCGTCGTGCAGGGTGACGGCCCCGGACGCGCAGCGCAGGACGAGCGAGAGGCCAGAGCTGACCCCGGCCAGAGCGGGCGTGGACACTGTGGCGGTGGCCTGTGCGTGCTGCTCTGCCCGCACCCGCAGGACGGGCAAGGCCCGCGGGTCGGGCGCGGGGCCTCCGTCCGTGCCCAACGCAAACGCACAGGTCGCCTCGTCGGCCCGCCAGGCGATGACGGAGGCCGGGCCGGAGGAGGCAGCAGCGTGGCGGCGGGTGGGGGCGGGCGCTGAGCCAAACCGCGCGACGGGGCGGACGGCGTGGGCCGCCCCGACCGTGACCAGGTCTGCCCGCACGCACCGCATGGCTGCACGGGGTGGCGGATTCGACCCAATACCCGCCACACAGCCCAGGGCCACGTAACCGGGCGGCGGGCGGGGCGCCCACACGGCGAGCGCCCTGTCCGGGCGGGCAGCCGGGTCGCGCCAGGCCTGGCCAAACGAGGCGGGCAGTGCGGTCGGCGGCAGGCCGGCGTCCGTCCCGCCCCCTCCTCCTCCTTCTCCGCCGCCGCCGCCCGCCTCGATGAGCAGACAAGTCACAGTGGGCGGCGGATCCCGCCCGCCCGTGACGACGTCGCCCAGGGACGCGTACCCGGGCGGCGGGATGGGGCGCCAGACGGACGCCCGGCCACCACCAGCAGTGGTTGCGCCGCCGCCGCGTGCGCTGGCGTCCCACCACACCCGCCGGAAGTCGGCGGTCGTTGCCCGCAGGCGCGCCCGGGCCGCGCCACGCAGGGCCGCCGCCCGGGCGGCCATGAATGCCCGCCAGGCCGGCGGCGGGCCGGTGGGAGAGGTGGTGGTGGCAGTGGCGAGGGCGGCGGCCGCGAGGGGCGACCCAGGCGACAGGAGCGCCATCCCGCTCCCGCTCTCCACCACCGCCGCCGCCGCCTCCCGCACGGCCGCCAGGGAGGCAGGGGACACGCCCAAAGGCGACCGCAGGTCTAGCGCTGCCAGCATGTGCGGCATTTCACCACCCTCCCCACCCCCTCCACCAGCCCGGCAGGCAGTGAAGGTGGCGGACGCGTTGTCGATGCACCAGGCGTCCGCGCCGACCGCGGCCCCGCTGCCGACGTGGCCGGCGTCCGCTTCGGGTGGGGGTCGGAGGCGGAGGCACTGGCCTAGCGGGGCGGACACACACAGGGGCGCCGCAATGCAGGCGGCCGCCCCTCGCGGCGGCGGGGCTGGGCTGGACGTGGCCACGCACCCCAGCGACACAAACCCGGGCGGCGGGCGCGGCGCCCACAGCCACACCCCGCCACCGCACCAGACCAGGTCATGAGAGAGGGGCGGGGCAAGGAGGCCGGAGTTGACGGCCACGACCGCGGCCTGGAAGGCCGGGCGGGCCGCGCCATGCGTGACGCAGTCGCCGAGCGAGGCGTAGCCAAAGGGCGGGCGGGGCCGCCAGACGGCGACACCGCTGGTGCCGGGCGGGGCGGGGGGCCGGCCCGCATCGCAGGGGCGGGGTGGGGCGGGCGCCTCCGCCCATACCCGGTCGAACTTGACGGCGGTGGCCAGGGGTGCGTCCGGGCGGGGCTGGGCGAGGGGCCGGCCGACCGCGTCGCGTAGGCGGGACGCCAGGTCGAACGCGTCCGGGGTCAGGGAGATGCGCAGGGGGGACAGCTCCAGGCGCGCGTCCGCCGAGGCGGCCGGATACGCCCGGGTGCGCAGGGCCAGGCTCACAGCCGTCGGCGCCAGGACTTCCGCATCCACCCGGGTGGAGGTGGTGGCCGGCGTGGTGGCCGGGCCGGCGCCGCCCGCACCACCAGGCGCGAGGGCGAGGGTCGCGACGCGCAGGCCGCGGAGGGCGGCCTCCACCTCCGCGCCCCCGCCCACGTCTGCCCGCACCCGGGCTGCCGCGTCAAAGGCGATGGCGAGGGCACGTGCACCGATGCTCTCATCACCACCACCACCACCACCACCACCACCACCACCACCACCACCACCACCACCACCACCACCACCACCACCACCACCACCACCACCACCACCACCACCACCACCACCACCCGTCGAGCGAGGCGTGGCGGTCGGGCGGCGCGGTGTGTCGAGGGTCGGGCGTGGGGTCATCAGCGTGGAACGGGAGGGGCGGTTGATGCTCCCGCCCTCGCCGTCCGCGCCGTCCCCTGGGCGATCCAGCTGGACTAGGTGGATCTCAGCGCCCACGACCGCCAGGTCCAGCTCGAAGGCCGTGGCGGCGGCGCGCTCGGGTGTGACACCTGCGGCGGATTCTTCCTCATCAGAGAGACCGCAGGCCACCGCAGCGTGCACAACTGCCTCCACCACGGCCGCGCCAGGCAGGCGAGGCGGTAAGCGGGTTGGGCTGGACGGGAGGTAGGAGTGACGCCCTCCTCCCCTGCGTGTCGGGCTGGCCGGCGGGCTGGCCGCCGTGCCTCCTTCCACGCTCTCCACCCGCACCACCCCATCACTCGCCCGGGCCAGCAGGCGGGCGCCGGGTGCCAGCTGCACGCACACGCCCAGGCTGGCCGCGTTGACGAGCGTGAGGTTGCGCAGGCGCAGCGTGGCGCCCGGGCCGATGAGGATGAGCGGCACCGGGGCAGACGACGACGCGAGGCCGGGCGGCAGGATGAGGCGGCCCGTGGACGCGCCGTCCAGCGTCGCGTGTGTCAGCCCGGGCCCGTCTGCCAGCAGGCGCCGCGCCGGGGACAGCCACAGGTCGCCGCCCCAGACGTGCGGCAGTCCGCCACTCCCCGGCGCATCGTCCGGCATGAGTAGGTCATCCGTCGCAAAGGGCGGCGGCACGCCGTGCGCCCGGGCCGCGACCGCCGGCGCAAAAAACTGGAGGGAGGCCAGGAGGAAGCCGGCCTCCGCGGACAGCAGCGGGCAGTGCAGGCCCAGGCGGACGGCCTGGCGGGTGACGACGGTCGAAGACGGCACCGGCGTCAGGGCCGCCCAGTCGAAGCGGACCAGGGAGGGCGAGGGGTGGGAGGAGGTAGAGGCAGCAGCAGCGGCGCCCACCGCGGAACCGACCGCCGAGGCCAGGGCGGGCGGCACCCACGGCCGCGCGTCGGCTGCCTCCAGGCGGACCACCTCCCCGCTCGCCCGGGCCCACCCGGCCTCGTCCGTAGCGTACCGGACGCACACGCCGGCCAGGCTGAGGCGGGCCAAGGGCTCCAGAGTCGAAGGAGAAGAGGAAGGAGGCGCTGCGGCCTCACCTCCACCCCCGCCACCCACCGCCGCGACCGTGTGCGTCAGGGCCAGCTCCGCCGCGCCCACCCGGACCGCCACCCGGGTCAGGGTGCGGGCGCGCGGGATGAATGGGTCGGCAGGAGATGCAGCGGTGGTGGTGTCCTCTTCCACCACGGAAAGGGCGGCCACCGATTCGTCCTCCTCCTCTTCAACCCCCGCCCCCGCCTCGGCCTGCACACCACCGCCGCCCACCGCGGCCGACCAGGTCGCGGGCGCCAGCTCCGGCTCCGGGTGCGCCCCCTCCATCCACGTCCCTGACGGTGCCGGCGTCCGCAACGCCTCCCCAACATTGGCGGCCGCCACGGAGATGCAGAGGCCGTACTCGGCGTCGGATAGCGAGGCGCAGAGGAGGGGGATGTCGACTGCGACCTCATAATTCGGGACAGTCAGCCCGCCCGGGTTGATGAGGGGTCGCACCAGCGTGACCGCCATCCCCTCATCCACGACCGTGATGACGTTGGGGCCGCGCACGCCGGCGACGACGCCCCGGCCGCCCAGGCCCGTGCCCTTGATGGTCGTCACCTCGACCAGGGCGGCGCCCGGCGCGTCGGGCGGGCCGCCCCGCCACGAGACGGTGGAGGACAGGGTCAGGTGGCCCAGGTCGACCTCGATCGCGTCCGCCGAGTCCGAGTGGCGGGGCATCGTGATAACGGGCGCCTCCACGTCGATGTCCATCTTCAGGATGATGGGCGCGCGTGGTGGGGGCGGAGGTGGGAGTGGGGCGCCGGCGCGAGGGGAGCTGACAGGGGGTGGAGCGGCGCCAGCAGCACCAACCGCGCCTCCATCATCCGCCCAATCCAGGGGCGGCCGCTGCAGCCGGAACGTCAGGAACCCGTACGCCAGGGCCTCCGTCAGCAGGCGGTGCAGGTATGTGACCTGTAGGGCCCGCACCGTGGCGGCGACCGACCAGAAGGGGGCGCCCGTGGGGACGCGGGGCTCGCCAGCCGAGGCAGACGCCGGGTGGGCGGCCACCTCCACTTGGACCAAGGAATCGGTGGCGCCAGCCCGCAGGCCGATGCAGCGCCTGTAGGGGTGACCTTCCGGTAGGGCGCCGTCCTCGGCGGCCAGATTGCCCAGGGACGCGGCGAGCGTGAGGCGGCCCGGGCCGGGTAGGGTGATGCGAATCGCAAGGGCTTCCGCGTGCGCGACCCCCAGCGGCGGCGCGCTTGGGTCCTCATACAATAACACCGCGCGCAGGCGGGAGACGCCCAGATCGAGCGAGAAGGTCGGCGGGGAGGGGCCGGTAGGAGGTGGAGCGTCCGCGGCGGCGTCAGGCGTGGGAGCGGTGGCGGAAGAGGCGGCAAGGTCGCCCTCACCACCGCCGCCGCCCACCACCGCCAGGGCCGCCCCTAAATCCACGCCCGCCGCGATGACGGCCGCCACGGTCGGGCGGCGCCACCAAAAGTCCACGTCCGACAGGCGCATGCAGACCCGAATATCGGCAGGCGAGGATGGTGAGGGTGAGGGAGCGGGCGGCAAGGCCGCATCCACCTCGAACAGCCAAGCCGGCGCCGCTCCAGCAAGCCCGACCGCGGGCGCGGGCGTCAGACCACCGCCCAGCGGCGTCCCGCCGCCCATCGCCGACGCAGGCCGGGGCTTGAACGATGTCAGGGGCGTCCAAAAGTCCGGGGAGGTCGGCGAGGAAGGGCTGCCAGCCGGCGGTGGCGTGGCGGGCGGGGTAGAGGCGGAGGTGGGGGCGGGCGCGGCGGCACCACTGCCAGTCACCGTCCGCGCGAGGTGGAGCGTCTCCCCGCCGCCGCCGCCCGTCAAAAGGTCCTCCACCTCGAACGCGCCAATAGCGACGGCGGCCGAGACAGAAAAGGAGGCGGCGACGCCGCCAGCACCACCCCCGCCAATGCGCAGGGACGCCCGCGCGGTGCCGGCGGAGGCCCGGACCGCGATCAGCGTGACTTCCTCCTCACCTCCGCCGGGCGGGTCGAGCGCGGCCGGCGGCCCGCCCCGCGCCTCCACGCCCGGCGTCCACCACTCGTACGGCCGACGCCCGCTCAGGGTAACCGCTAGCTCGCCCAGCTCCGCCGTCACCTCCAGGCCGGTCGGGGTCAGGGTGGTGGGCTGGGCGGCGGCGGTGCCGGCCGGCGGGCGAGGGGAGCCGGCCGGGAGGAGGCCGGCAGAGCCGCGCCCGCCCTCAACCATCCAGCCGCCCTCCTCGTCATCGTCCAGCATCGAGGACGCCGCCCGGTCGGCCGACCCGGCCAGCGTGCGCTGGGCAGCCGCGGATGCGTCCAGGGCTCGCAGCCAGGACGTGGCGGCCGCCGCGTCAGGCGCGCACAGGACGCAGGCATCGCCCCGCCGGTCGCGCGCGGCGGCCGCCGGGTCGGCCCCGCCCCTCACGAGGGCAAACGCGTAGTCCGCCCCCGCCGCCGCGCTGGCGGGCACGGGCGCCGCCCGGGCGCCCGCCCACGCATCCCAGGCCACAGCCCGCTTCCAAGATGCCGCAGAGGTGGAACCGGGCGGGCCAAGGTAGAGGCGGCCACGGTAGAGCGCGGCCCAGCGGGCGGTCCACCTGGGCGCGCCCCCGCCGCCCACCACGCCGAGCGCGCTGCGGGGCTCCAACTGGAGCAGCGGGCCCGCGTGTTCCGGGGTGGTCACCCAGGCCGGAGCGGTGGATGAGGTCGTGGTTGGCGTCACACTGCTGGTGGTTGCGGCCGACGACGCAGGGGCGGTGGCCGCCGCCAGGGCACGCCCAATCCGGCCCAGCCGCGCCGCTCGCCCGGGTGATGCGTGAAACCGCAGGGCCGGCACGCGCAGGGCGGCCCGCGGGGGAGCCGGGGCGGGCCCCGCCCCCGCAAGCGCCGTCACGCTGGCTGCCGCGTCCGCCACATCGATCGCCGCGTCCGCCCCGCACCGCTCAAGCAGGACCAGGCGGCCGGGCGGGGCGGGCCCCCTCGCGTCGGCCGGCCCGCAGTCGGCCAGCCAGGCCGACACCGCCCGGGACTCCACGACGAAGGCTTCCCGGCCGGGCCCTGCGGCCGCCGGGTCGGACCGGATGCGCAGGGTGCCCAGGTCGATGACCAGTGTCAGAGGGGACGAGCCAGGGACTGACGTGGCAGCACCGATCGGGACGGCAATGACGGGCGCGTCGAGCTCCAGGCTCAGGTCCAGGCGAGGCCGCTCCCGGAGCGCCGCCTCGAGCCCGTCCCGGGCGGCCCGCCTGGCAGCCTCCACCCGGGCCGCCGCCGCCGCGCCTAGAGCCCGCAAATCCAGGTCAGGGGCGGGCGCGAAGAAGGCGGACACGGAGGCCGCGACGGAGGGCGACCAGGTCACGACCGCGGGCGCCAGGGCCAGGCGTGCGCGCGCGTCTGCGCCCCCGTCCTGGGGCTTGCGCACAAAGGCGGCCTCCACAGCCCGGCGGGAAGGGAGTGCAGCGCCGCCACTGCTCGTTACCCCTGTTTGATCCTCACCAGTCGTCATGAGGTCGCCCGCCGCCGCGGACCGGACGCCCATGGTGCCGATGCTCAGGTCGAGCGCGGCGGTCACCGGGTACAGGGCAAGCCGGGCGGTCGCGCCGCCCAGGCCCGCGGCCAGCAGCTCCGGGCGAGCGGAGGAGGGGGTTGGCGAGCCAGCAGCGCCGGGCCGAGGTGACACCAGCGGGCTGCCCCCCGCCCCGAGGATGGTCGGGGCGGGGTGAGCAGAGGAGAAAGAGGCGGAACAAAAACAACCCACCCCTTCTCCTTCCAGGACGACTGAGGCCGACCCGACCGAGACAGACACCTCCGTCAGCAGCGTCCAGGGCGTGTGCGTGGCCTCCACCAGGGCCGCCTGCCGCCCCTCCTCCATCTCCCGCAGCAGGGCCAGGTCTTCGGGGGAGAGGTCGTCCAGGCCGCCAGCAGTGGCGGTGGCGGGTGCGTCGTCAGGGAGCGGCGGCGAGGGCGAGCGTGTGCGCGCGCCCCCCGGCGAAGGGCTCCGGCGCCGCCCGCTCTCCCCAGGCGGGGGCGCCGTGCCCCGCCACCATTCCACCCAGGTCTGCCTCCGCCCGGCCGCCCGGGCCGCCGCCGCCACCACGGCCGCCGCCCGCTTCTGCCCGGCCTCCACCCGGGCGTGGGCGGCCCGCCGAAAAGCCAGCATGGTCGCCCCATCCAGCTGCTCATCCCACTCCTCGACCGTGTGGTCGCCGCCCATGCGGCCGTCAGCCAGGCAGGAGGCGTAGTGTGCGATGTAGGCCCGGCGGATGGACAGGCCAGAGGAAAGGGACCGCCAGCGCAGGCCCCGCCCGCCACCCGCACCCTCCCGCCGGGCGATGACGGACGAAATGGCATACACCCACCACGCCCTGGCGGAGCCTGGGGTGGTGGGGGCGGGGCGGACGCGGCCGCCCGCGGGGCGGAGGTGGGCGGTGGGCGCCCGGGACGCGTGGGCGTCGACCGCGGATGCCAACAATTGCAAGCCCAGGTACTGGCCGCGGGACAGCCGCAGCGCGACGGAGGACAGCTGAATGTCGGCGGCCTGGGCGGGGAGGGCCGGGTGGGCCGCGGACGCCCCGCCCGGCGGCGTGTTGCGGGCGGCCGGACCGCGCCGCGTGTAGGTCATGCTCCCATCCACCGGGTGGAGCAGGTACTGGCGGGCGTCCGCCGGGCCGGGGAGGGCGGAGGCGAGGCCGCCGCCAGCAGCGCGCGCGGCGGCGGCGGCGAGGGCGGGGCCCGCAGAGCGGGGTGGGGGCGCGCCCGGGTCGGATGAGACGCCCGGCGCAAAGAGCGTGTCCCACGCCGCCGGCGGGGCGGCACCCCAGGCACGCGCGCCCCGGGGCGGGGACCACCCGGCCGCGCCCGCGTCAAAGTAGAGGGCCAGGCGACGGAGCGTCGCGGCCTTGCGCAGGGTCTCCAGGGGGTTGTGCGTGATGAAGGCGGGAGCGCCCTGCCCATCGACGGTGCGCGCGTCGAGGCGGTCCAGTGTCAGCCCCGCCGCCACGCCGCCCACGCCGTCCACGCCGTCCACGCCCCGCCCGCCGGCGCTGGGGTCCTCATACCGGATGTGGACGGACGTGATGGTCACCTGCAGGTTACCGAGGACGACGTCGATGAGGCCGCGCAGGATGCCGCCGCCGGGCGGGGCGGCGGCCGTGGGGTCGGCCGGCCCGTCGGCCAGCGGGGCGGCGCCGCTGTTGGTGGCCGGCTCGCCCGGCGGCGCCTTAGGGTCCGTCTTGCCGTCTCCAAGCTTGGCCTGGGTCCACGACAGTTCGGCTTCACCGACCATCCGGCGGCGGTGGGCCAGGGCGGCGGCCGCGGACGCGGCGACGGGGTCGTCAGGGAGGAGGGCGGCCGCGGCAGCGTCAGCCTCGGCCTCGGCAGCGGCAACCCCCTCCTCCCCCTCCTCACCGTCGCCCGCCGGCCCCTCCGCCGGGCCCGCCAGGATGTACAGCCGGTCCACCTCCACGATGACGGGCGACCCCCGCAGGTTGGTCCAGGGCACCTTCAGCGTCAGGCGGCCCAGCAGGCCCGCCCGGACGCGGAGGGGCAGGTCCAGCCCGGCCAGCGCTTCTGGGCGGAGGGTGAGGTTGGACAGGGACACGTCCCCACGCAGGACGCTGATCTTCAGGGAGTCCGCGTCCAGGCCCTTCACGTAGGCGCCCAGGTAGCGTTGGAGGTAGTAGGCCACCTGGGATTCCAGCATGCTGGCGGTGGTGGTTGTGTGCCTGTGCGGGAAGGGAGGGGGTGGAGGGGGGCGG